>OBCL01000084.1_pt1 | contig 25465 bp, 26 predicted proteins | sample 1495931 | NCBI WGS metagenome assembly OBCL01 (sample SAMN03418275, study PRJEB22391) | human gut metagenome | biome: human-gut; feature: organic feature; material: feces | host: Homo sapiens | place: Tanzania | collected 2013-01
CTGTGCCTTCTTACCTGTAATTTGACAAATCTTAGACATTTCTATCTTTAATTTTCTAATTCGTTAATTGATACCTATTCCAAACAGAGTGCAAAATTACAAATAATTCTCGTATATACAAAATATTCCTTTGTAGAAGTCCAACTTTTAAGTTTTTTTTGCTTTTCCTTTTCCATTTTCGTCTCATTTCCCCATTTTTCACTTCAACATAAAAGGAAAAGGAGTTGCGTCACAGGTCGTCTATATTGCTATTTTATTCATCGGATGACACAGAATTTATTCGGAGATTTCCTGCCAAGGCGATTACTCACGGATTTACGCGGAGACGACCTATTCGGTCGTTACAGATACCCCCTGAGAATGGAAAATGTCCCACGAAGAAAAATCTGCGTCATCTGCGAAATCTGCGTGACAAAAACAATAAGGGAATATTTCGGGCGCCAGCCATTGGCCAGAGGCTAAATATCCGCGAAAATCCGTGAGTAATCCGATAAGCAAGAATGCCTCCGATTCATCCGTGAAATCCGATGAAAAAAAAATTCGAAGAAATGAAAAAAGAGGATGTGCCATGAACTTATGACACATCCTCTAATATTTTCTAATATCTTAATAGAAGAACTTAATCTTTCTTCAAATCCTCTTCATGCTCCTTGAGGAAAGCGAACATAGACTTCAACGCCGTATTGGTAGCGATGGCGAGATTGATGTCACGCCCGAAATCGTCTGTGAGTTTCAGAGTGCGCACATCATCCTTGCTGCCATAGCCTATCCAGATGGTGCCCACAGGATTCTCCAAAGTACCTCCGGCAGGACCAGCTATACCCGTAGCAGAAATCGCATAATCTACATGGAGGGCATTGATGGCACCGATTACCATCTCCTTAGCCACTTCCTCACAAACGGCAGTCTGCTTCTCAAGCACCTCATGGCTCACACCGAGCAGGTTCTCCTTCACCTCATTGGTATAGGAAACGATACCACCCTTGAAGTAGTTGCTCGCACCAGGTACTGCAATGATAGCCTCAGCGATACGGCCGCCAGTGCAACTCTCTGCCGTACCCAAAGTCTTATCACTATTGTATAGCATCTCTGAGATGCTCTTACTCAAAATCTTACTTTCAAATTCCATATTTAATATAAAAAACTATTTGAACGTTACTTTAGAGAATGCAGGCAAGTCTATGGTTGCGAAGTCCTTATCGCGATACTTAAACGTGCCCACGCATCCTATCATCGCTGCATTATCAGTCGTATAACTGAACTTCGGAATATAGATGGTCCATCCGAAGCGCTTAGCATGATCATGAAAGGCATTGCGCAAACCATTGTTGGCAGAAACACCTCCCGCAACAGCCACGTGGGTGATACCCGTCTGCTTCACTGCCATGCGGAGCTTCTTCATCAGGATATCCACGATGGTAAACTCGATGCTGGCAGCCAGGTCGAACTTGTTTTTCTCTACGAAATCAGGATCGTCTGCCACCCATTTGCGGAGACTGTAGAGGAAACTGGTCTTGAAGCCAGAGAAACTATAGTTGAGTCCCGGGATATGCGGTTCAGCAAAAGAGAAAGCCTTCGGATTGCCCTGTCTTGCGTATTTATCTACGATAGGACCACCCGGATACCCCCACTCCAGCACCTTGGCGCATTTGTCGATAGCCTCGCCAGCAGCATCATCGATGGTCTGACCGAGCACCTGCATATCATTGTACGCATTCACCTTCACAATCTGGGAGTTTCCACCCGAAACAAGAAGACAGATGAAAGGGAACGGAGGAGCCGTCTGGTCGTCATCACTTTCCTTGATGAAATGCGCCATCACGTGTCCCTGCAAGTGATTGACATCAATCAGAGGAATGTTGAGCGAGCGGGCGAGTCCCTTGGCAAAGCTGACACCTACGAGCAATGAACCCATCAGACCGGGACCTCTCGTAAAGGCCACTGCACTCAGGTCTTCCTTGGTGATGCCGGCACGCTTGATAGCCTGATCGACCACAGGAACCACATTCTGCTGATGCGCACGCGAAGCCAGTTCTGGAACCACACCACCATAAGCGCGATGCACCTCCTGTGAAGCCGTAACATTGCTCAGCAGCACTCCATTTCTCAAGACAGCAGCCGAGGTATCATCGCAGCTGCTCTCAATACCCAATATATATATATCCTTCTTTTCGTTTTCTTCCATGATTTTATACACCTTATTATATTGATTCTTACACCATCATATCGAATCCTACTGATCCTCACAGATTCTTACACCTTATTATATATAATGGTGAGTATATATTATGGTGAGTATTCTTTAGTAGGTCAGCACCTCTACGCCGTGTTCTGTCATCACGAAGGTATGCTCCCACTGTGCAGATGGTTTTTCATCGCCTGTGATAACCTCCCATCCGTATGGATCGTCCGCATCGATGAACACCTTCCAGGTACCCATGTTGATCATTGGTTCGATGGTGAATACCATACCCGGAACGAGCAGCATACCGGTACCCTTATGACCGTAGTGAAGCACCTCTGGCTCTTCGTGGAACTCGCAGCCCACGCCATGTCCACAGAGATCGCGCACCACTCCATAACCGTATTTCTTGCAGTGATTCTCGATAGCATGACCGATGTCGCCCACAAAACTGTATGGCTTGGCAGCTTCAGCACCGATTTCGAGGCATTCCTTGGCCACTCTTACCAGCTGCTCCTTCTCTGGAGTCGTCTTACCGATGATAAACATACGGGAAGCGTCGGCATAATAGCCGTCCACGATGGTAGTCATATCCACATTGACGATATCGCCCTCCTGGAGCACGTCTTCCTCCTTAGGAATACCGTGGCAAACCACCTCATTGATACTCGTACAAACACTCTTAGGATAACCCTCGTAATTGAGACAGGCAGGTATGGCGTCATGATCCTTGCAGTACTGCATACAGATGTCGTCAATCTCCTGCGTGTTCATACCTGGGCGGATAGCTTCAGCCACCGCATCAAGACAGCCCGTATTGACGACACCGCTCTTACGGATACCCTCAATCTGTTCTGGAGTCTTGATCAAATCACGAGTAGGCACCAATTTGCCCTTATTTTCCCAAAACATCACCTGCTTATCAAGGTCGGTCAGAGGCTGACCCGGCAAACAATGCCATCTTCTTTTTTTAATAACCATTTCGTTTAATTTTATCGCGGCAGCCCCATCAGGTCCACCCATTATTTCTATTTACATCTGCAAAAGTACAACATTTCAAGCAGAGTACAAAATAATTGCAATAATATTTATCTTTTTTCAGATACTTACAGCATTCTATTTCAGAAACTTGTAGATTTCCTCTGTCCAGTCTGCCCCATTCTGCGGACAATAGGTGCGGATACCGAGTTCGCTGGCAGCAGCGCAGTTGCGCGGACCATCATCTACGAAGAGCGCATCTTCTGGGAGGATTTTTTCCTGAGTGAGCACATAGCGGAAGAAGCGATCATCCGGTTTCATCAACTTCACCTCATAACTGCGATACAGGGCATCAAAATACTCACCGATGGCATGGCCGTCACCAGAGAATTCCGTGCTGTCTGTCCAGGAACTCATGTAGGGATTGGTATTGGAGAGGAGAATCACACGATAGCCTTCCTCTTTCAACTTGCGAAGAGCAGCCAACTTATTGGCAGGCACATCAGCCGCATAACCCAACCAGCAATGGCGCACTTCATCAAAAGACAGTTTTCTGCCCACCATCTTCTCCAGGGCCTCCTGATATTCTTCAAGACTCAGTTTACCTTCCTCCAGATCGCCGAAGATGCCCGCCTGACAATAAGGGTTCAAAACTTCATCAGCCTTCTGCAGCCCCAATGCACTGAAACGCCTCACTGCTTCATCATGGTTGAGTGTGATGATCACGCCGCCCATGTCAAAAATCACCGTTTTAATCATAACTATATTTTCTCTAACGTTTTCTATATCAACTCTTTCGTATCCTGTATTTATCTGATGAATTCAGCATTTATCTACTAAAATCTGCGTCTTATTCAAACAAGTTCAACTTATTTTTGCGGGCTTCATCGAGGCTGGCGAGTTTCTGCTGCTGCTCATGATATTCCGCCCTCATCTTAGCATACTTGTCGTCCAGTTCCTTCACGAATTTCGGACCTTCCACCTTATCAAAGAGGCGGGTACAGATGCCAGCATTCAGACTCGCGTCTTTCACCCAGACCACCGGACCGTCGTATTCCGGAGCTATCTTGAGCGCCACGTGCAGTTCGCTGGTAGTAGCGCCGCCCACCATGATAGGGATGCGCAGCCCCGCTTTCTGCATCTCGTGAGCCACATGCACCATTTCATCGAGCGACGGCGTAATCAGTCCGCTCAATCCGATGGCATCCACCTTTTCCTCGATAGCCTTCTTGACAATCTGTTCGGCAGGAACCATCACACCTAAGTCGATGACATCGAAGTTATTGCACGACATCACCACGCAGACAATGTTCTTTCCGATATCATGCACATCACCCTTCACGGTAGCCATCACCACCTTGCCAGCCTTGGTAGAACTGCCCGTATTCTCAGCCTCGATATGCGGTTGGAGGATAGAAACAGCCGCTTTCATCGTGCGTGCGGTCTTGACCACCTGTGGCAGGAACATCTTTCCTTCACCGAAGAGAGCACCCACTTCGTTCATACCGTCCATCAGCGGTCCCTCGATCACATTCACGGCATGCGGATATTTGGCGAGTGCCTCATCAATATCCTTCTGCAGGAACTCCGTGATACCCTTGCGCAGGGCATATTTCAAGCGGCTCTCCACCGGTTCCTTGCGCCATTCCGGAGCAGCCGGTTTAGCCACGGGCGCACCACCCGCCTTGGCAGCAGCCTTGGCAGCATCCATCTGTTCCTTGATCTCATTAGCCAGGTCTATCAGTTCGTCGGCAGCACCCTTTCTGCGGTTGAGCACCACGTCCTCGATGAGCTCACGCTGTGCTTCAGGCAATTTGGCGTAATCCTTTCTGGCTTTGGCATTTACGATACCGAAGTCCATACCAACCAACTGGGCATGATGAAGGAAAACGGCATGGATAGCCTCACGGATATAAGTATTGCCACGGAAGGAGAAAGAAAGGTTGCTCACACCACCGCTCACATGGGCACCAGGCAGATGCTGGTGGATCCATTCCGTAGCGCGGATAAACTCCACGGCATAGTTATCGTGCTCCTCCATACCCGTAGCGATGGCCAGCACATTCGGGTCGAAGATGATGTCGAGCGGATTCATTCCCACCTTATCCACGAGGATGCGATAGGCCCTCTCGGCTATCTCAATACGGCGCTCAAAGGTAGTAGCCTGCCCGATTTCATCGAAACACATCACCACCACGGCAGCTCCGTATCTCATCACATCACGGGCGTGGGAGATAAACTTCTCCTCACCTTCCTTGAGCGAGATGGAGTTGACGATACACTTACCCTGACAGCACTTCAGTCCGGCAACAATGACGTCCCATTTCGAGGAGTCAATCATGATAGGCACCTTGGCAATCTCAGGTTCAGCAGCTATCATATTGAGGAAGTTGACCATTTCCACCTTAGCATCCAGCAGACCATCATCCATGTTGACATCCACGACAGCAGCTCCGTCGGCCACCTGCTTGCGGGCGATATCCAACGCCTCCTCATACTGTTTTTCATTGATGAGTCGGAGGAACTTGCGGCTACCCGCCACATTGCATCGCTCGCCCACATTGACGAATCTTGACGCATCCATCGGAAGTTTCACGGAGTCGTCCACATCAAGCAGATCAAGTCCAGAGAGCCACATGGTGTCCGGTTTGGCTGCCACCTGATGCGGTTTCACCCCCTGCGCCATACGGTTGTAACTGGCGATAAATTCAGGCGAAGTACCACAGCAACCGCCGATAATATTGACCAGTCCCTCGTCGAGGAACTCCTTGATTTTCGGAGCCATACTCTCAGCCGTCTCGTCATACTGTCCCATCTCGTTAGGCAGTCCGGCGTTCGGATGGGCGCTGATATACCATGGCGCCACTGCCCCCATGCGCTTGATGAAAGGTTTCATCTGCGGAGCACCGAAGGCACAGTTCATGCCCACCGAGAAGATAGGATAAGACGAGATGCTGGCAAGGAAAGCCTCGATGGTCTGTCCGCTCAGGGTACGACCAGCCAGATCGCTCACGGTCAGACTCACCATGATAGGCAGGTCCACACCATGCTTCTTCATCGTGGTAAGCGCCGCATCGATCATCGCCTTACAGTTGAGCGTATCAAAGATAGTTTCGATGAGAATCACATCCACACCACCCTCGATGAGACCGTCGATTTGCTCGCATGTATCCTCAAAAAGTTCATCATACGTAATCTCACGTGCCGCAGGATTGCTCACGTCAGGACTCATACTGCACGTTTTGTTGGTAGGACCCACATCGCCCGCCACAAAACGCGGTTTGTCATCAGTGCTGAAAAGGTCGCACTGTATGCGTGCCAGCCTGGCTCCCTCGTAAGCCATTTCCCGGGCTTGATTTTCCAAGTGATAATCAGCCTGTGAAATGCGCTGCGAAGAAAACGTGTTGGCAGAAATAATATCGGCACCCGCCTCGAGGTACCTCCGGTAAATATCTGAAATTACATCGGGGCGGGTAATATTGAGCATATCATTATTACCCTTCATCTGTCCTGGAATATCCTGGAATCTGTCGCCCCTGAAGTCTTCCTCCGTCAAATTGTACTTCTGAATCTCCGTGCCCATCGCACCGTCGAGAATCAGAATTTTCTCCTTAACAATCTCTCTTATCGTCTTACCCATTGTCGATTTTCTGTATATAGGCGTGCTTTTGAGGGCACGGCATTCATATCTTAGAGGTGCTCGAGATGGCTTAGAAGTGCTTGATGGCACGGTCCATTTCTCGTCTGTCCTCCTTCTCCTTGAGCGTCTGTCGCTTGTCGTATTCCTTCTTACCCTTGCAGAGGGCGATATCCACCTTGGCACGTCCGTGGTCGTCGATGAAAACGAGTATAGGCACGATGGTAAATCCCGGCTGCTTGCTGTCTTCCTCAAGTCTTCTGAGTTCTCGCTTGTTGAGCAGCAACTTGCGGTCTCTGCGGGCCTCGTGATTGCTGAATGAGCCGTAGAAATAAGGAGAGATATTCATTCCCTTCACCCAGAGTTCGCCCTGGTAGAAGTCACAATAGCAGTCCACGAGCGAAGCCTTACCGCCACGTATCGACTTGATTTCCGTACCAGTAAGCACGATGCCTGCTGTATAGGTATCCACGAAGAAGTATTCGAAGGATGCCTTCTTGTTTCTTATCTGTATCGGACTCTTCTTGCGGAGTTCCTGTTCCTGTTTATTCATACACCAATGTTTTATACACCTATTTAATTATAGTAGCAAACTGCTGGATGTTTTCGTCGATATAGTAGGCCACCTTGCTGGTCCATTCCTCCTCATTTTCGACGAAAGCATCATCAAAGTCATCAAATTCAGGATATTTCTCGTAGAGCGCCATGAAATCCTCATCGCTCATATCCTGCTCCACCTCAGCAGCCGCTTTCTTGTAGAAGAAATGGGCCTTGTTGATGAGCTTTCCCAAGTCCGGGATACCCCAGTTGCGGAAAGCCTTGTCGGTAGGATTTCTGAAGATGAACCCGCCGAAGCCGTTGTGGATGAGCTGTATCATACCGCCATCCATCATCTCCTCGTGCAGGAAGTGCCATGCCAGGAGGGTAATCTGGTCGCTGTTGAGTTCCGCCATGTTCTGTGCGGTCAACTGTCCCCCGATGGCTTCCAGCGTAGCATCGATGAAAACCTTCACAAACTCGTCCATGCCCTCAAGTGCAGCTTTCTGCAGAGCAGCATCATTTATCTTAACTTGCGTCATAATCTAATTAAAATTGCAATTTTCAGTTTGCAAAGATACACCAAAATGTGCATAAAGCAAAGAAAAATGATAAGAAATAGGTTAAAGAGTTAAAAAGAATACTCATTTTTAGGTATTTTCCCAAGATTTTTTGTACTTTTGTAGTCGAAATGTGGCAGCAGTGCTCAAATTTCTGACCGCATATATAATATAAGGTGTACAGAAATATAGTGTTTATATATTCATTAATATAAATTTTAGCGAATATGATCTATTCTAAAGAAGTGGACAACATGTGCGTTGTCGCTAAGGGTCCTAACCACGGACCAGCTCCAATTCCTGAAGAGGGAAAATGGATTCAGGCAAAAGAGATCAAGGACATCTCTGGTTATACTCACGGTGTGGGTTGGTGTGCTCCTCAGCAGGGTGCTTGCAAGCTCTCTCTGAACATCAAGGAAGGCGTTATTCAGGAGGCTCTCGTTGAGACTATCGGTTGTACCGGTATGACTCACTCAGCTGCTATGGCTTCTGAGATTCTTCCAGGTAAGACTATCCTTGAGGCTTTGAACACTGACCTCGTTTGCGATGCTATCAATACAGCTATGCGCGAGCTCTTCCTCCAGATTGTTTACGGTCGTAGCCAGAGCGCTTTCTCTGAGGGCGGTCTCGTTATCGGTGCAGGTCTTGAGGACTTGGGTAAGGGTCTTCGTTCACAGACTGGTACTCTCTACGGTACAGTAGCTAAGGGTACACGTTACCTTGAGTTGACAGAGGGTTACATCACAAAGCAGTTCTTGGATAAGGACAGCCAGGTTTGTGGTTACGAGTATGTACACCTCGGCAAGATGATGGAAGCTATCAAGAACGGTATGGATGCCAACGAGGCAGTAAAGAAGTTCACAGGTAGCTATGGCCGTACAACTGCCGAGCAGGGTGTTGTTAAAGCAATTGATCCACGTAAAGAATAATAAGGAGATACAGATATGATTAGAAAAGTAAGTTACGAAAGTCAGGAACGTCGCGAGAAGCAGGTTCTTGCTGCTCTTAATGCTAACGGTATTCAGAGCTTGGAAGAGGCTAATCAAATCTGCGAGGACGCAGGTGTTGACCCTTATCAGATGTGTGAAGATACTCAGCGTATCTGCTTCGAGAACGCTAAGTGGGCGTATGTAGCTGGTGCTGCTATCGCTATCAAGAAAGGTGCTAAGACTGCTGCTGATGCAGCTGAGGCTATCGGTATCGGTTTGCAGGCTTTCTGCATCCCTGGTTCTGTAGCTGACGACCGTAAGGTAGGTCTCGGCCACGGTAACTTGGCTGCCCGTTTGCTCCGCGAGGAGACACAGTGCTTTGCTTTCTTGGCAGGTCACGAGTCTTTCGCTGCTGCTGAGGGTGCTATCAAGATCGCAGAGATGGCTAACAAGGTTCGCAAGAACCCATTACGCGTTATCCTGAACGGTCTTGGCAAGGATGCTGCTCAGATCATCAGCCGTATCAACGGTTTCACATACGTACAGACCAAGTTCGACTACTACACAGGTGAGTTGAAGGTTGTTAACCGTATCGCTTACAGCGATGGCCCACGTGCTAAGGTTAACTGCTATGGTGCTGACGATGTTCGCGAGGGTGTAGCTATCAACTGGAGCGAGGATGTAGATGTATCTATCACTGGTAACTCTACCAACCCTACCCGTTTCCAGCACCCAGTAGCTGGTACTTACAAGAAGGAGCGTATTGCCGCTGGCAAGCCTTACTTCTCAGTAGCTTCTGGTGGTGGTACAGGTCGTACATTGCACCCAGATAACATGGCTGCAGGTCCTGCTTCTTACGGTATGACTGATACTATGGGTCGTATGCACTCAGACGCTCAGTTCGCAGGTTCTTCTTCAGTTCCTGCTCACGTAGAGATGATGGGCTTCCTCGGTATGGGTAACAACCCTATGGTAGGTGCTACTGTAGCTATCGCCGTAGCTATCGACTTGGCTTTGAACAAGAAGTAATTTTTGTTTAGGCAAAATATTTATCCTCCATATCCCCACACGTGGGAATATGGAGGATTTTTTATTTCCCCTTCTCCATGACCATCAGGTCGTGTATCAGCTTGATCTCATAATACTCGAAAGTGCTACCCACGGCTTCCCTGATCTCCGAGAAATGCTCTATTTCCGGATGAGCCTGCATGAATTCACGCAACTTTTTCTCATGAGCCGAAGAGATGAAGGTACGAAGACCTATCTTGCCCTCCATCACGTATGGCGTGAGATGACCGATGATGGTACCCTTGGTGAGATTGCGCTCAGCCGCTATCTGGTCGAGATTCATACCCCGACAGAACAGACCATAACTGATTTCACGGGTTGGAACCTTCGGCTTCCTTGGTTCCCCGTCAGCATCCCCACGGGCACTCCTACTAACTCTCTGTCTGCTTCTTCCCCTGCCGGAACTACCCGCAGCCTCATCCTCCTCCATCAGCAGGAATTGGGCCTTCTTCCTCAAATAATCCGAAATCAGGAACTCGGCATCCGAGGAATACTTCAGCAGACGGTGCTTCAGATTCACCTCCAATTCAAACGATGAAAAACGCTCCTGAAACTGTTTCTTGGCCACCTTGTTGTCGGTCGCCACATTCGTTTTCTTCACCAGATCAACCAATACTCCCATCTTCTGTCCGAAATATTTCGCTCCCTTATGGATGCGGTCCTGCAAATCCGCACTCCTCAAGTCCGGATTGACGGCAAGCATGTTCGTATATTGCAGTTGGAACTTTTCCGATACGCCCTCTAAACTCTTCAGTACCACGTTCATCTGTTGGTACTCTCCCACCAACCGTGGATATTTCACATTGTAAAACTCCACCAAGCAACGCATCAGCAGTTCGTAGGCTGCATATATTCCGCAGAAATCGAAGAGTTCACCGATGCAGCGCAGGATATACTGCTGCTCCAGGGCAGAAACCACCTCGGGAGTAGGAGAAGCCAGATGACTGTTGAACTGCTCGATGGTACCACTGCCGATGATGGCCGAAGGCGAAAGGGGCGCACTGAGCACCATGCCCTCAAGCGACTTGCAGCGGCTCAGCGCCACGTAGGTCTGACCATAGGAGAACGAGCGGGAGGCATCGATGATGGCATGCTCGAAAGTAAGCCCCTGACTCTTGTGGATGGTAATCGCCCATGCCAGTCGCACGGGATACTGCCTGAATACACCCTCCACGGTTTCCTCTATTTCCTTGGTCTCCTCATTGAGCGTATATTTTGCATTCGCCCATTCCGCCTTCTCCAGTTCAAACTCCTCGTCCGTATCACGGCTTCTCACCACAATCTCGCTTCCGTCGATACTCACCACCTCTCCTATCATACCGTTATAGAAGCGGTGCTGGACATCATTCTTCACAAACATGATCTGTGCGCCCTGCTTCAATACGAGTTTGTAATCGGCTGGGTATGAGGACTCCGGGAAATTGTCTTCCACCTCAGCTGTAAACGAATATGCTTTTGAAGGCAGCGCTTCCAGTTCCTCCTCGTTGATGCGCTGGGCAGGCGCATTATGGGTAGTGAGACGGATATAGTTGTCCTCTTTCGGAGGAATGAAATCGGGGATATATCGCTTGTTGAGCGCCTGCAGCGTAGCAGTCGTGGCCTTGTTTTCACGCACCTGATTGAGGAGTGAGATAAATTCCTGGTCCTGCTGGCGATACACCTTCTTGAGTTCTATCGTGAGATAATGCGCCTGCTGCAGCGCCTTGCTGGAGAAGAAATAGGGTGTGTCGTAATACTGGCGCAGCATCCTCTCCTCATGTTCGGTCACCACGGGAGCCAGCTGATGCAGATCGCCTATCATGAGCAGCTGCACGCCTCCAAAGGGCAGATCATGCTTGCGGTATCTCCTGAGCACGGAATCGATGGCATCGAGCAAATCGCTCCTCACCATACTGATTTCGTCTATCACCAAGAGGTCGATAGAGCGGATGATTTTGCGCTTCAGGGCGCTAAACTGATATTTTTTCTTCTCATTACCTCCGAAGGAAGTGCCTGGGAGATAAGGAGACAGGGGCAATTGGAAGAACGAATGAATCGTCACGCCACCCGCATTGATGGCAGCGATACCGGTTGGAGCCAGCACCACCATTCGTTTCGGCGACTTCTCCTTGAGTTGTTTCAAGAAAGTAGTCTTTCCCGTTCCCGCTTTACCTGTAAGAAACAAGTTAGCACTTGTTTTTTCAATAATGTTCCATGCCAAGATGGATTCTTCGTTCATTTCCATTTGCTTTTACTTGATTATTGTATTTGCAACATCCATAATTGTCATTTTCGTATGTATTGGGGTAAAGATAAAAATATATCTTTCTTCTACCTGTTCCATATCTGTATATATTTATAATAAGAGCAAAGATACGCTTTTATTTTGAAACTAACAAGAAAAATCATAAGAAGTTGATAAAAAAAGCGGTGACAACAGGTGAACGTTATCCATCTCTTTGTGGAAGCCAGAGACAGAGACGAGGCGGTGTATATCAACATCTGTTAATATACACTAAAAAACCGCCCTTTTGATACGACTTAAGGATATTATCAGTATATTTGCAAGATGAATGTCACGGGGGTGCTGAGAGATCGGCTGAGATTATACCCATTGAACCTGACGCAGATAATGCTGACGCAGGGAAATATGATATAACCAAGAGGATAATGACACTGGAATACTGCAAGATGAGTATCAGAAGGTGTATCCGAAAAGAAGCCCCTATTCTATGGCTAATGACCATGGATTAGGGGCTTTTTCCGTGATAAAAACAAGGACTTAAAATAAACGGCTATCAGCATAGCCCTTAAAAAACAATTCGATTTATGAAAGTAAATATCAACAACAAGGAAACTGAGACTCAGGCTCTCAACGTTAAGCAACTGGCAGAAGAACTCAATCTTCCTGCCACAGGTGTAGCCGTTGCCATCAGCAACAATATGGTGCCTCGCGACGAATGGGAAACCACAAAGATCCTCGAAGGCGCTGACATCGTTATCGTAAAAGCTTTCTGCGGGGGATAAGGATTCTATATAAAGCTATGACTTTAGGATAATCTGAGTTTGACTTTAACATAAATAGACTCAAGATAACAGGCTATGGCTTTATGATAATAGAGTGAGGTTTTTAAATAACATGACGAAGAATTAAAAAAAAATGGCAAAAATTTCATTAGACCGTTTCCGCCTGCAGTTCATCTCCCATCAGAATGAAAAGTTGGGGTATCTCGACGGTATCCGTGAGGCATTAGCTGGCGGATGCAAATGGATCCAGCTGCGCATGAAGGGAGCTACCGACGACGAAGTGCGCCCTATCGCCCTGCAGGTGAAGGAATGGTGCAGAGAACAGCAGGCCACCTTCCTCATCGATGACCGTGTGGCTCTCGTGAAGGAACTGCAGATAGACGGTGTGCATCTGGGCAAGAACGATATGCCTATCGCTGAAGCCCGCAAGATACTGGGCGACGGATTCATCATCGGCGGTACTGCCAACACCTTTGAGGATGTGAAGGCGCACTACGAGGCGGGAGCCGACTACATCGGTTGCGGTCCGTTCCGCTTTACCACCACCAAGGAGAAGCTCTCTCCTATCCTCGGACTGGAAGGATATAAGGACATCATCCAGAAGATGAAGGAAGAAAGCATCGACATCCCGCTCGTCGCCATCGGAGGCATTACCAAGGAGGACATCCCTGAAATCATGAAAACGGGAGTGAACGGCATCGCCCTCAGCGGTTGCATCCTCCATGCTGAAAATCCAGCAGAAGAAACCAGGGAGATTCTGGAGCTGCTATAAAGCTGGCTCTGCGATTATCCAGAACTCTGGAATTATTCTGTTTCTGCGATTATCCAGACTCCGGGATTATCCAGCCTCTGCAATAATCCAGCCCTCTCTATAAGAAAAAAATAAAAATATAAATCATAAAAACAATGGAAAAATTAGTAATTGCAGGCAGAGAATTCAACTCTCGCCTTTTCCTGGGAACAGGTAAGTTCAACAACAACCAGCTCATGGCTGAAGCCATCAAGGCTTCTGAAACAGAAATGGTAACCGTTGCCATGAAGCGTATCGAACTCGAAGACAAGCAGGACGACCTGCTCTCTCATATCGTGCAGAACCCAAATATCCAGCTCCTTCCTAACACCAGTGGCGTGCGCAACGCCGAGGAGGCTGTATTCGCAGCACAGATGGCTCGCGAGGCTTTCGGAACCAACTGGCTCAAGCTCGAAATCCACCCAGACCCTCGCTATCTTCTTCCAGACTCTATCGAGACGCTGAAGGCTACCGAGAAACTGGTAAAGCTCGGTTTCGTGGTATTGCCATATTGCCAGGCAGACCCTACCCTCTGCAAGCACCTCGAAGAGGCTGGTGCTGCTACCGTAATGCCACTCGCTGCGCCTATCGGTACCAACAAGGGATTGAGAATGAAGGACTTCCTGCAGATCATCATCGAGCAGGCTACTGTTCCTGTGGTAGTAGATGCAGGTATCGGTGCGCCTAGCCACGCTGCCGAGGCCATGGAGATGGGTGCCAGCGCTTGCCTGGTTAACACCGCTATCGCCGTAGCCGGAGATCCTGTAGAGATGGCCAAGGCATTCAAGGAGGCAGTAGTATGCGGTCGCCGTGCTTACGAGGCAGGTCTCGGAGCCATCAGCGATTGTGCCGAGGCAAGTTCTCCACTCACCGCATTCTTGAACGACTAATTACACATTATTATATTATATACATTATTATATATATAATACATTATTAATAAAACAACGACATTAAAATGCCAAACGATAAGAAAGCTTACGCCCAGAGAGAAAAGGCGTATATGCAGGGAAAACTTTTCCCACAGATCAAGGTTGGAATGACCAAGGTAAACCTCACTCCTACTGTTGTGAAGGATGAGCGCGGCATTCCTCATACAGAGCCAAACGCTCCGGTTTACATCTACGATACCAGCGGTCCTTACAGCGACCCTAACTATCAGGTAGATTTGAAGAAGGGCTTGCCAAGAATGCGCGAGCAGTGGATTCTCGACCGCAACGATACCGAGCAGCTCAAGGAGGTTACCAGCGAGTATGGCAAGCAGCGTCTTGCTGACCATAGCCTCGACCACCTCCGCTTCGAGCACATCCAGTTGCCTCGCCGTGCACAGGCTGGCAAGCATATCACACAGATGGCTTATGCCAAGGCTGGCATCATCACTCCAGAGATGGAGTATGTGGCTATCCGTGAGAACATGAACTGCCAGGAGTTGGGCATCGATACCCATATCACTCCTGAGTATGTGCGTGATGAGATTGCACGCGGACGTGCCGTTCTTCCTGCCAACATCAACCACCCGGAGAGCGAACCGATGATCATCGGCCGCAACTTCCTCGTGAAGATCAATACCAACATCGGTAACTCTGCCACTACTTCCAGCATCGAGGAAGAGGTGGATAAGGCTGTATGGTCTTGCAAGTGGGGAGGCGATACTTTGATGGACCTCTCTACCGGCGACAACATCCACGAAACCCGTGAATGGATTGTGCGCAACTGTCCTGTACCAGTAGGAACCGTGCCTATCTACCAGGCTTTGGAGAAGGTAAACGGCAAGGTAGAGGACCTGAACTGGGAGGTATTCCGTGATACCCTCATCGAACAGTGCGAGCAGGGTGTTGACTACTTCACCATCCATGCCGGCATCCGTCGCCACAACGTGCATCTCGCTGATAGCCGTCTCTGCGGAATCGTGAGCCGTGGCGGTAGTATCATGAGCAAGTGGTGTCTCTACCACGACCAGGAGAGTTTCCTCTATGAGCACTTCGATGATATCTGCGACATCGTGGCACAGTATGACGTAGCCCTTTCTTTGGGCGATGGTCTGCGCCCAGGTTGTATCGCCGATGCCAACGATGCAGCCCAGTTTGCCGAGTTGGATACCATGGGCGAGCTCGTTACCCGTGCCTGGGACAAGAACGTACAGGCATTCATCGAGGGTCCTGGCCACGTGCCAATGCAGAAGATCAAGGAGAACATGGAGCGCCAACTCGACCACTGTCACGAGGCACCATTCTACACCCTCGGCCCATTGGTTACTGATATCGCTCCAGGTTACGACCACATCACTTCAGCCATCGGTGGCGCCCAGATAGCATGGCTCGGTACTGCGATGCTCTGCTATGTAACACCGAAGGAACACCTCGCATTGCCTAACAAGGAGGATGTGCGCACAGGTGTGGTAACCTATAAGATTGCCGCACATGCAGCCGATTTGGCCAAGGGGCATCCAGGCGCAACCATCCGCGACAATGCCCTCTCCAAGGCCCGCTTCGAGTTCCGCTGGAGAGACCAGTTCCACCTCTCGCTCGACCCAGAGCTCGCCTTGAAGTATTTCGAGGAGGCTGGTCATACCGAGGGTGAATACTGCACCATGTGTGGTCCTAACTTCTGTGCAGCCAAGTTGACTCACGATTTGAGAAAATATAAAAAATAAAATAAGGTAAAAAGCAAAAGTCTGCCGGCTCATTTCTCACCAGAGGGAGGAGCAGGCAGCACTTTAGAAATTCATAGGAATATGTTTTCAGACGAATTAAAGAATATCAGTTGGGAGGAGACCACGGAGCGTATCGCTCGCATGACCGATAATGATGTACGCCGTGCCCTCGCCAAGGACCATTGCGATGTAAACGACTTCATGGCAATGATTTCACCGGCAGCAGAGCCATATCTGGAGGTGATGGCCCGTCTCTCCCGCAAATATACAGAAGAGCGCTTCGGCAAGACCATGTCGATGTTCATCCCTCTCTACATCACCAATTCATGCTCCAACTCCTGCGTGTATTGCGGTTTCCACCGCGAGAATCCGATGGCACGCACCATCCTCACCCCTGAGCAGATCGAGAACGAATACAAGGCTATCAAGCAGCTGGCTCCATTCGAGAACATCCTGCTCGTAACGGGCGAAAACCCGGCAAAGGCTGGCACCCCTTATCTCGCCAAGGCCATCGACATCGCCAAGAAGTATTTCTCCAACGTGAAGATTGAGGTGATGCCGCTCTCTACCGAGGACTACAAGACCCTCGCTGACCATGGTATGAACGGTGTGATCTGCTTCCAGGAGACCTACCACCGCGACAACTACAAGCTCTACCACCCACGTGGCATGAAGAGCAAGTTTGAGTGGCGCTGCGATGGCTTCGACCGCATGGGTATGGCAGGTGTCCACTCCATCGGTATGGGTGTGCTCATCGGACTGGAGAAGGAGTGGCGCACGGACGTAGTGATGATGGCTCACCACCTGCGCTACCTGCAGAAGCACTACTGGAAGACGAAGTACAGTGTGAATTTCCCTCGTATGCGCCCAGCACAGAACGAAGGATTCCAGCCTAACTGTTTCATGACCGACAAGCAGTTGGCACAGGCTACATTCGCCATGCGTATCTTCGACCACGACGTAGATATTTCCTACTCTACTCGTGAGCCAGCCAACATCCGTGACAACATGGCTACCCTCGGTGTCACCACCATGTCGGCTGAATCCAAGGTAAATCCAGGTGGTTATCATACATATCCTCAGGCGCTGGAGCAGTTCACCGTGAGCGATGAGCGTACCGCCAAGGTAATCAATGCAAGACTGAAGGAACTGGGCAGAGAACCAGTCTGGAAAGATTGGGATGCCTCATTCGACTTCTTCGGAAATGTAGCTAACGGATAAAGAAAATTTTATAAAACAGAACATAATAAAAAAGAGTGTATCATAAATTCATGACACACTCTTTTTTTTGTTGGAATAAAGGCATGCTGGAGGGTCAACGGTTCGAATCCGTTATTCTCCACTCCAAAGGAAAAGGCCGGCATGAAGTATTTTACTTTTTTACCTTTTTACCCTTTTACCTTTAAACACCTTGATATAGAGGATTAATTATTAAACTCTTCAAAGAATTGTTTTCTTTTGCCCTCTAATTCGCAAGTCTTCTGACTCATAAATTGACAAGTGAAATCATACATCGGAATGGCAACACAATGCTCATCTACCTTTTCAAATTTCAACTGATCAGAATAATATCGAATCAGCTCTTCATAAGGAGTCAAGTCGGCAGCAAATAAGAAAACATATTCACAACCTACTATTTTCAACATTTCCAGTATCTTTGGTACTATAAAATACCAAAATATTGTCGTTCCCATATTCTGTGGCAAATCATATTCATCCCACTCTTCACGATGAGCATCATTCGCACAAAAATGAACCAACTCAACACCAGGAAATGTTCTGCCAACATTCTTTAGATTCTTACCGAAAATCTTGGAGAATTCATCTGAATCAACGGCCAAATGCAAAACTCTCGCAACATCCTCCTTTTTTATACCCTTCTTTGAACGAACGCTTTCCAGAATAGAAGCTATCGCCTTCTTGTTTTCTACTGGTTGTGCTTCATCCAAACTCATACGGAGAATCGTATCATAAAAAGATTTTATCTCTTTCAAACGGTCACCCTCTATGAATTCATCATAAAGCAAACCACATTTTAGTGAGAAGAAAAAAAGAATTTTATCATCCACAGTTTTCACTATGTAATAAGCAATTCGATTATTCTCATCATCATCATAAGCATCTCCTTGCAAGGTATCTACTAAACTATTGTTACGAGTGTTGTAGAAATCATTTATCAAAGAGAAGTTTGCTGTATTTGACGAAAGTCGCTCACACTTTAAACTTCTCAGCAATTCCAATTGTGATTCTGTTATCTTCATACATAAACTGGTTTGTGAAATTGTTCCAAGTTACTTAACAAGAAACGTCTTACTCGGAAACGGGTGGCATCTTCTTTGATGTCCTGGACATCCATTGGTGTACCCTCTCCTTGCATCATGGCACGTTTCCAAGAACCTTCACCATGAATAAGATTGCTCAAACTTCTTGTTTTCTTTGCAGATAACAGTTCGAAAACACTATCAAAAATGGTCTTATATTCTTCTATAATGTTTGACGGCAAAACATCATGCAATGAATTTGAAATATATGCGGCATGAACTTCCGGAAGATATGGTCCGAAAGTATGAGCATAAAATGTTGCTTCAAACAGAGGACTCCCTATTTGAACTATGCACTCACGCTGCATAAAATAAAGCAAAATATGCAACTTCATCTCATCAATACGAGAACCATACTGGTACTCGTAACGCTGACTGATAAAAGATGCTATCGTATGTACATCAACCATAATGTTCCTTTTTTTTGTTCGTTTACACGAAATGATACCATTTTTGTGCAAATATAAGTTTATTTAATGAAACTGCCAAATTTTTGGAGAAGTTTTTCAACTCAGCTCAATGTATTTCACCTATACAGCATCCTCACTTCTAACAACGAGTCAAGCAAACTGAGTAAATTTCATTTTTAATTTCTGATGCAAAAATAATGTATTATATTGAATATCAAGCAAATAAAATAGTTAAACCTTGTTATTTTCCTATTCTATTGTGGCAGTTGGCGCTTTTTCGTTGTGGCAGTTGGCGCTTTTTCGTTGTGGCAGTTGGCGGAATTATTTCTTCTGATACACCCTTACATAATCGATGAAATACTTCATCGGTACTCATCAACAGATTTCCCAATAAAAAAGCCTGGCTTCTATTTCTCCCTAGGAAGAGAATAAGAAGCCAGGCTTTCCTGTATTCAACTTATTTAATCTTTATCTCGCCAAACCATGCAAGGTCTTGTTGGCTGCATCATTGATAGCATCATGGGCTTTCTGGTGAGCCTCATTCACCTGGTTGGCAACCTTCTGGTTGACAAAGGGGAACAAGGAGAACCCGCAGGTCCTGAGTTTCTACTCAGGACAAACGAATTTATCTCCAGTCTGCTTGATTAGCTCACGAGCATATTTCTCTGGATATCCCGGACGAACTGGGCGTGCACCGAGCCCCTCCTTCGTACGCTCGAAAGTTCCATTCTTGGTGGTTGGCTTGATGATCATATCATTATACTTCACCACGAGATAAGTATGGAGCTGCTTCCAGCGACCGAGCATCTGCTGCGCCTTCTCTACACCATAATCGTTGAGGTACTTCACTGCCTGCTGAGGATTCTGGGCATAGAGTTCGAGCGCCTTGTCCTCCACCTGCTTCTGGGCAGCAAAATAACTGTTGTCGAGACTGTCGCGAACCTCCTTCAAACTTGGGAACAGCTGGCTGTAACGTGGATAAACCATGTTGCTCACCATATTGCAAACCCAGTAAGCATTCTTATCGCTGAAGGTCACGGCATCTGCACCAGGCGTATTGTAGCACTCTGGACGAATGGTAGAACTGCAGTAGATAGGTGTGAAGGCCACCATGTTGGCATCATCATTGCCAAACCAGAGCACACCACCGATCTCGCGTGGCAACCAGGAACGCATCTGGCTCACATATACGAAACCACTCTGCTGGGTGCTGACAGGGCGCTCGTTGAAGCACTGCTTGCCATCCACCTTGAATGTCAGAGGAGTTGGACGGTAAGGCATCTGCCAGATACCGCCACCGATATCATCGCCATCAGCCACAGAGAGCGGAGTACCCTCATAATGGTCTCTCATGCAAGCCTCTACATCCTTTACGCTCACCTTCTTGTCAGGAATCACCCAGAGTGGCATATCCTCAGCATTCGGATCCTTGCCGAGTGCCCAAGGCAGATAACGGCTCATATCCTTGAAGTGGTTGAGCAAAGCCCAAGCACGGGCATCGCAGAAGCGGCGACCCGAGAAATCTGGTTTGGCATAAGCCATCTTCCAGGAGAAGTCAGCATCCTTGCCGCTGAACCAGCCCTTGCTGCGCGCGAAGGCTACCACGTCCTTGGCAAACATGACATTCTTCTTGTCCTTCATATTAAACTTGCCGATGCGACTCTGGTTGGCATGGGCACAGATAGCCTCATCAGGGATGCGCTGAGCCACCCAGACCACGCCCTTGCTGCCCGGTCCCTTGCCCATCATCTCCATGATCCAAGCCTCGTTAGGATCGCAGATGGTAAAGGTCTCACCTTCAGAATTATAACCGTAGGTCTGCGCCAGTGTAGTCATCACCTTGATAGCCTCGCGAGCAGTCTTACTGCGCTGCAAAGCCACGTAGATGAGTGAACCATAGTCTAAGATACCGGTAGAATCCACCATTTCCTCGCGACCACCATAGGTAGTCTCGCCGATGGTCACCTGATATTCGTTGATATTACCGATAACACTGTAGGTCTCGGCAGCCTCAGGAATCTCTCCGTGATAAACATTGGTATCCCAGTCGAAAATCTTGCGCATCTCGCCCTTGGCATGCTTGCCCGCAGGATAATGGGCGAGATTCTGAAACATACCATAGTCGTCGGCACTGTAAGAGCACATCACCGAACCATCTACAGATGCTTTCTTGCCCACGATGAAATTGGTGCAGGCATCAGCCTCAGATACACTGCCCATCATAGCCACAGCCATCAAGACCGAAGCAAAAATCTTATTCATAAAATATACCTTTATTAATATACACCTAAATGCAATGTGGAGTTAGAAAAGTCTCCTAACTCCACAAAATTATTTCAGAAGAACAAAGAGAAAAGCATTTGAATTCTTCACTCTTCCCTCTTCACTTAAATCACTCTTAATCACAAGCCTTGAAACTCATGTCCAAGCCCTTCACGCTATGTGTCAAGGCACCTACAGAGATGAAATCCACACCCTGCTCGGCATAGTCGCGGATGGTATCGTAGGTGATACCGCCAGAAGACTCCGTCTCATACTTGCCAGCGATGATATCCACCGCCTTCTTGGTATCAGGCACAGAGAAATTGTCGAGCATGATACGGTTTACACCACCGTGCTTCAAAACCTGGTCGAGCTCATCAAAGCTGCGCACCTCGATTTCGATCTTCAGGTTGAGACCCTTTTCCTTGAGGTAAGCATGACAACGGTCGATAGCATTGTCGATACCACCAGCGAAGTCGATATGGTTGTCCTTGAGCAGGATCATATCGAAGAGACCGATGCGATGGTTCATACCGCCGCCGATCTTCACAGCCTGCTTCTCCAGCATTCGGAGACCTGGAGTAGTCTTGCGGGTGTCCAGGATATGAGTCTTGGTACCCTCAAGGCGTTTCACGTACTTGGCGGTCATGGTAGCGATACCGCTCATACGCTGCATGATGTTGAGCATCAGGCGCTCAGTCTGGAGGAGAGAACGGGTCTTTCCAGTCACGATCATCGCGATGTCGCCCTTCTTCACAGGAGTACCATCCTGAATGAGAACCTCCACCTTCATGGTAGGATCAAAGCGAGCAAACACCTTCTTGGCCATCTCTACACCAGCCAACACACCGTCTTCCTTGATAAGCAGATGACTCTTGCCCATCGCATCTTCAGGGATGCAACAAAGGGTTGTGTGGTCACCATCACCGATATCCTCAGCAAATGCCAAGTCAATTAACTTGTCTTCTAATTGATCTACGCTTAACATAAATATCCTTTTTAAAAATTAATGATTCTTGTTTTTATTCTTTAAAGCCTTAACTCTGCTTCTGAAGCCTTAGTTTCTTTTTTAAAGCCTTAGCTCTGCATCTGAAGCTTCGACCTCAGTTTTATTCTAAAATTCTTCCATTCCAGTAGGCTCTCCGGATTCCTTCCTCATCGCATTTCACCTCGATGAGTCCGCCCAACCATTCCGTCATCGGAAGTTCATCCCGAAACTCGAAATAGTTGACCACCCTTCCTTCCATCAGTTCCACCACAGCCTGCTGCAGACAGTCACCTCCCGGAAGTCGAACCTCATGAGCGCCGCACCTTCTGATTTCTTCCATTCCCATTTCCTCCTCTATTCTTCTTTCATCCTCCTTTATCATTAATCCCCTTATTTTTTAGGGGGACTTTTCTCTTCTTTTTAAGAGCCCCTTAAGAAAGAGTTTCTCTCTTTTTATTATTTAGAAGGAATCTTTTCCTAAATTCTCTTTCCTTCAATCTTTCCAATCCTTATCATTTCACTTCTATCTTCTGAAGTCTGTCTGGCGGAACGGCTGAACCGCCTGGACCGGATAATTGAGGACGAAGAGGAAGAGAACGGCCTGATACAGGAGAAACCGATGAACCTGATGGAGAACCAGCAGATGAACCAGAAACCGAACCTGCAGGTGAACCAGAACCAGGAACCCCCGGAGCATTCGGCCCCTCATTTCGAGCATTAGCAGAATCCCCTGCTGTAGTCTGACTTCCCATCGGCTGCGGTTTCATGCGAAGCTTCACGAGCTTGATATGATGCACGAACATCAGCTTCATGGTGGTATAGGATGCTGCACCACCGAAATCGCCCACGTTCAGGAGGAAATAGCCCTTCACACTCTTGATGCCCAAACTGTCGCGGTCTTCCACCTGAATAGAATAACTCTGCGAACTGGACATACTGGAATTGCTGTAAGCCACACTATCGTTCTTGAAGGTGACAGCAAGCATCGCCACACCATCACGCATACCCTCCTGGAAGAGGAACTGTGCCTGGAAATTGAGCATCAGCTTATCGCCCTTATGGAACGAAGTATCCACCGGCACCTCAAAACTATAATAGTTGTAAGGCTTGTAAGTGCTAAGCACCATCGCAGAAGGACCCTTCCAGATATTGGCAGTATCGCTGGAAGCTATATCGCCCAGACTGTTCAAATCACTGACGTCAGCACCCATCGCCTGCGCCTCAGCAGTAAGCCGGTCGCCCAACTTCACGTAGATGTCGTGCAGCAGTTTCGTATGGCGCATATAATAGACCATCGACGAATCAAACTCGGCAGCCGTAATGCCATGTTTCTTGAAAACGGCCTCGCGATAAGTAATCATCGCAGCATCACCATCCTGACGGGAATTATCGTTGGCCATCGCCTCAGCTATATGAAAGTCGTAGAGCACATTCTCCATTTCCTTCTCGGAAAGATACTCTCCCGGCACCGAAGGCTTACATGAAGCGATGAATGCCAAGAAGCTGATACCCAAGAAGATACCCCAAAATGCTTTATTCAATGATTTCATTCTTATTCCTTTTCTTGTTCATTTTCCTTCTTTCCTCCACCCAACTGTTCCAGTTCCTTACGACAGAAAAATAGGAGCGAGATGACACCTACAGAAACGCAGGAATCAGCGAAATTGAATACTGGGTCGAAGAAAGTACCATGCTGTCCACCGAAGAAAGGCACCCAGTCTGGCCACGTATAAGTGAAGAATGGGAAGCGGAACATATCCACCACCTTACCCATCAGAACACCAGTATAACCCGTTCCGAAAGGCACCATATAGGAAACATATTCGGTGGATGAAGCCGTGAAGATGAGACCGTAGAAGATGGAGTCCAGCATATTGCCGATGGCACCCGTCAGCACCAATGCCACAAGATAGATGTAGAGCTTGCGGTGGGTTCCGCGCTGAATGATGCGGCGCAGATACCAGAACAACACGCAGATGGCAACAAGCCTCAGCAGACTGAGCCAGAACTTGCCGATGAATGACATGCCCCATGCCATACCATTATTCTCGACGAACTCAATATAAAACCAATCTGTAACACGAACCGACTCGCCAAGGCAAAAATGGGTTTTGATATAGAGCTTGATAATCTGGTCGATTATCAAGAGTATCACCACCATTGCCGTGACGAGCCAGCCTGTCTTTACCTTTTTATTTTCTTTCATTTATTTACGATTTCTTGCCTCCTTGGAAGCTACACTCAATGTGGCATGAGGAACAGCACGAAGACGCTCTTTAGGAATCAGCTCACCAGTTTCACGGTCGATACCATAAGTCTTGTTTTCGATACGGACCAGCGCTGCCTCCAAACCCTTGATGAATTTCTGCTGGCGCTGTGCCATCTGTATGATCTCTTCCTTACTCTGGGCCTCACTACCCTCTTCGAGAGCCTTGTAGGTAGGTGATGTATCTACGATATCATTACTGTCGGAATGATTCAGCTGAGCCATCATCTCCTTGTAGTTCAAACGAGCCACTTTCAATTTCTCTTCAATAATAGCGCGGAACTCCTCGAGCTCCTCATCGCTATAACGTAGTTTTTCGTTAGCCATAGACATTTATTGTTATGCAGTTTTTAATCTTGTTTATTTAGTTATTTTTGTTTCCGGATAAACAGCAGAAGTTAGAAGCAAACAGTTGGGGAAAACTCCTTCTTGAGGGGAATTCCGGCTCCACTCGGGAGGGAATCCGTCTCTGCTTTTCGGGGATATTCCTGACTCCTTACTTCTAACTCCTTACATTATTTAATTCTTCTCTACGAGAATGTTCAACTTAAAGTCATCAAACTCGGTCTCAACACCTGCGTTGTCACCGATTTCGATGCTGTCTGCCAACACCTGACCCTTGATGTAGTCGCCGAATGCCTCGATGGCTGCGTTGGTCTCCTCATTGGAAGCCACTGTCACCTTGATGCGGTCGGTAATCTCCAAGCCGGTCTCCTTGCGGAGGTTCTGGATACGGTTGATCAACTCACGTGCCATACCCTCCTTCTTCAACTCTGGAGTCAACTCTACCTCAAGTGCCACGGTCAGATTGCCCTCGTTAGAAACGAGCCATCCTGGGATATCCTCAGAGATAATCTCCACGTCGGCTACCTCTACTA
>OBCL01000086.1_pt1 | contig 25221 bp, 19 predicted proteins | sample 1495931 | NCBI WGS metagenome assembly OBCL01 (sample SAMN03418275, study PRJEB22391) | human gut metagenome | biome: human-gut; feature: organic feature; material: feces | host: Homo sapiens | place: Tanzania | collected 2013-01
AAGGCTTGAAAAGAACGCACTCAAAAGAATAAAGAGCGAATAAATAAAGACGAGAAACATTTAGAACTGCTCCAAGTTGTGCAGACAGCACAAAAAAAGCAGATCTATGGTAGATAATTAGGCTTGGGGGTGCGGACGAAATCTCTGGTTAGCAGCTTAGCTAGTCCAAGAAATCGTCCGCACCCCCATCTCGCTTTGAGTCAATAAGGAAAAATCATTTTCTTGTGTTCTTTATTTTGTTAAATAGAAGTTGTTTTCATAGTAAGTTTTAGGCTCTAAAATATTCGCTATCTCATTTATTTTTGGCTTTATTTGAAGTGAAAGGTAATTGTTAATGATTTTTTTGATATTATCTTCATATAAAAAAGTTTTATTAAAGTAATCTAAATGCTTTTCTACAAATTCATAATCATCAAAAAATATTGCAAGGACAATTGCACTTTCGTAATCAAACAAATCATCATTTATCAGGGCATCTAAAAAGCCTTGTATTTGATGATGCGAACTGTAACCGTTAACAAACAAATCGTAAAGCATTAGATTATAGCTAAAAATAATATTGTCGTTCGAATTATTCATTTTAAGAATTTTTTTCTGTAATTCAACCGCTTTTTTCAACTTATTTAGCTTAAAATATGCATATGCAATATTGTTCAGAACTACATCACTATTTAAATTAACCGCTGTTTCAGTCATATTAGCAATTGTTTGATAATCGTTATCTCGTTCTAAGCAAGCAATTTGCAGGGCTAATGCATTAGTAATATCGGGATGATTGTAATAAGAACTTATCAAAAGATTTTTTCCGAGTTTTTGACAGTCGTCAGAATTTAGTTTAACGGACACCCCCAAATCATCAACATCACATAAAAAAGTCCCTAAATCACTAATGGATTTAAAATTAAAATTATCAACTAAATTTCTAATCAAAATATCTGCTAACTTGTAATATTGTTTATTAGAAACAGCATCCATATACTCTTCTTTTATAGTCATTATATATTATCGCCTCCTAAATTTTTATGCTAACGCTGGAATTAAAAATGGTATAAACCAAATGAATGTTGTTTTTATTCTACCATAGGGGGTGCTTTTTTTATTGTCAATTTTTACTGGACTTGTTCAAGTTGACGGTGGGGTTTTAAAAATGCTGTAAGTATCGAACTTACAGCATTTTTGGAGTTTTCCGTTTTTGTCTCAGTCGAGGTATTTATATTCATCTTCCTTTGCAAGAAAACGAAATTCAGAAGCTTTTTTAACAGCCTACTTAACTTATTCTTTTACACCGCTTAATTGCTTCCAGTGAATTTTGCAGTATTCCTTGCCGTCTATCGGCGGATAATCTTTGTCGTCAACTTTCGCTTCGTTCATGCAATCGTATTCACCGACATATGCACATCTGTGAGCGTTTTCGCCACCTTCTGTCATTGCAGGAATGTAGCTCAAACAGAAAATGCCGACCACAACAGCAATGATTGCAACAGGTGCAACCTTTGGATTAACCTTTTTGAACAGCGGAGTGACATCGATTTTATCAAGAAACTTGCTCTTTTCAACAAGTTTGCATGCTTGAGTTGCAAGCAAATAACCCATGCAACCTGCAAATGTGCCAACAATGAGTCCTGCCAAAACATCACTTGCATAGTGAACCATCAAATATACACGGCTACCCATTGTGCAAATTGCAATTACCGGGAACAACCAGCAAATTTTTTTGTGATCTTTTTTGAAGCAGATGAACATTGATGTTGCAATTTCAAATGCGGCGGTTGTGTGACCGGACGGGAACGAATAATCGCTTTCGCTGAGCATCCCTGCGCCCTTGTACCATGCAAAGTATTCCGCAACGCCTTGAAGTGTGTTGTATGGTCTAACTCTCAAAAACATAGGCTTAACAATAACATTTGTTATGAGCGTTCCGATAACGATTGAAAAAATCAATGCCGCACCGTACTTTCTTGTTTTCTTAAAGAAACAGAGCACCAAGCCAAAGGCTGCCATAGGAATTACAAACATCTCATCACCAAATGAGGTGAAAATCTTTGCTACGGCGGTCAAAAATCCGCATTGCATATGGCCGAAGATACTGAATACCCATAGGTCGAAATTGTAAAAGATGCTGTCAACTCTTTCACCAAGTGTGACAGCGGCGAGTAAAAAAGTGTTCATTTTTATTTCCCCTTTAGTTATTTATAGTAATACTATACCAAATTTTTGTTTCTATTTCAATAACAATCTTGTCATAATTATCTCTTTGTGATACTATAAAAATGTATCAAAATGAGAGGTTGTGAAAATATGTACATATTAACAGCTGATGAAATCAGAATAGTTGAAACCGACTGTTTTAAATATTATTCAACCGAAGCCGAATTAATGCTCAAGGCAGGCACAGCTTGTGCCGAAAGTATTATCGAAAAATACGGCGACAGCATTGTTAACAGTTCTGTTGCTGTGCTGTGCGGAAACGGCAAAAATGCAGGCGACGGCTTTGTTATTGCAAGGCTTCTTTATGCCCACGGTGCAAATGCAAAAATCGTTCTTTGCGATAAAGAACCTGAAATTGCCGAGCCTCTCAAATATTATAACGAAGCGGTTTCAAGCGGTGTGCCTGTAGAATATTTTGGTGAGAGCAGTGCAAATGCCGACTTTATTGTTGATTGTATTTTTGGCATTGGTTTTCACGGTGAGGCTCGCAGTCCGTTTGATAAGGTGTTCGAAACAGTCGGTAATAGTTCTGCTATTGTTATTTCTGTCGATACCCCAAGCGGTACAAATGCAACCGACGGTTCTGCTTGCAAAAATGCCGTCAAAGCAGATTTCACCATTGCAATATCCACTTTGAAGTTCTGTCATGTTCTTCCGCCGTCAAATGCTCTTTGCGGTGAAATAAAGGTTGTTAATATCGGCATTCCTGATGATTGCTATACCGATGATTATGCAACCGCAATAATGATTGATGATGTAAAAAAACTTATTCCACCGCTTGAATATAATGCTAACAAAGGCTCAAACGGTCATCTTCTATGCCTTTGCGGTTCGTACAAAATGCCGGGAGCGGCTGTTATTTGTTGCAAATCCGCAATCAGAAGCGGTGCAGGTCTTGTAAAATTGACAATACCCCAATCGGCATATCCTATTGTTGCATCGCATCTTGTTCAACCGATTTTCAATCCTGTTGAGGAGTCAAACGGTATGTACAGCGAAAAAGCCCTTGATGAAATATCAAACGATACGCAGTGGGCAAGTGCGATTGTTCTCGGTTGCGGTATGGGTGTCAGCAATGATACAAGAAAAATCACCGAATTTGTGCTGAAAAATTCAAAAGTGCCCGTTATTCTGGATGCCGACGGTATAAATTGCATAACTTCGAGCATAGATATATTAAAGGATGTTAAAGTACCTGTTGTTCTTACGCCACATCCCGGTGAGATGTCAAGGCTCGTGTCAAAATCGGTGGAGGAAGTGCAGTCAAATCGTGTTGAAATTGCAAAAGATTTTGCAAAGAAATACGGTGTTTTGATTGCATTAAAGGGTGCAAACACCGTAGTTACGGACGGAGAAACGGTGTTTGTGAATATGAGTGGCAATCCTGCAATGGCTATGGGAGGAACGGGTGATATGCTCAGCGGTATTATCGGCTCGTTTGTTGCTCAAGGAATAAATCCATATGATGCAACAAAAGCAGGCGTGTTTATTCACGGTTTGTCGGGTGATAATGCTTCAAAAGTCATCAGCCAAAGAGGGATAACCGTTTTTGATATGATAGACCGGCTCGGTGCTTTAATGTCCGAATTTTGATATTCGGGTTGATTTTATGAAAAAATTAATATCATTTTCGATGTGTCTTGTGTTTCTGCTTTTGTGCGGTTGTTCAACCGTCAAAAGTACAGTTGAGTTAAAGCCGAAATATTCTCAAACCGCAACGGTCAAAATGGGGGATTATTCCTATTCAGCTAATGTAAAGTTTGACGGTAAAAGCGTGTACATAACCCCCACTTCGACCAATGCAAGCGGAATGACGATTTCTTGCAATGGCAAAGAGGTAGCTTTTTCAAGGCGAGATATGCTCACAAAGGCGGACAAATCAAAGGTTTCCGCCTATAATCCCGCCGTGCTGTTTTATGACGCAATCACAACTGCTTCGGATTGTAAAAAGGTTGATAACACTTATGTTTTTGACGGCAAAACTTCGGTCGGCAACTTCACTTTGACAGTCAATCAATCATCGGAACTTGTCAGCTTGAATATCCCCGATGCCGATTTCAGCATTGAGTTTGATGTTAACAGTAAATAAAGTTAATAAATATATTATATAAATAGCAAAAAAGGCTTGATTTTTCAGGCCTTTTTTGTTATAATGCTAACGCATTCGTAAAAAAGAAAGCGAATTCGCACACAATGAGGTTGAGCCAAAGGTTACAAAATCGGCTCTTGCCATACTTCATTGTGGAGGATTAACCTTAAAGGAGGAAATGAAAATGGCAAATGTAGTTTCTATGAAACAGCTTTTAGAAGCAGGTGTACACTTTGGTCACCAAACAAGAAGATGGAACCCTAAAATGGCTGAATACATCTTCACAGAGAGAAATGGTATTTATATCATCGATCTTCAAAAGACAGTAAAGAAGTTGGACGAGGCTTATATGTTCGTTCGTGATCTCGCAGCAGAAGGCGGAAGCATCATCTTTGTTGGTACAAAGAAGCAGGCTCAGGAGAGCGTTAAGGAAGAGGCTATCCGTTGCTCAATGCCATATGTAAATGCAAGATGGCTTGGCGGTATGCTCACAAACTTCAAGACAATCCGTGGTCGTGTTGCTCGTCTTGCTCAGCTCAAGAAGATGCAAGAGGACGGCACATTCGATCTTCTTCCAAAGAAGGAAGTTGCAGGTCTTGAGCTTGAAATCGAAAAGCTTGAGAAGTACCTCGGCGGTATCACAGAAATGAAGAAGATTCCTGATGCAATGTTCATCGTTGACCCACGCAAGGAAAGAATCGCTGTATCAGAAGCAACAAAGCTCGGTCTTCCAATCGTTGCTATCGTTGACACAAACTGCGATCCTGATGAAATTGACTATGTAATTCCTGGTAACGACGATGCTATCCGTGCAGTAAAACTTATTGCCGGTGCTATGGCTAACGCTGTTATCGAGGGTAGAGACGGCGCTGATGCAGTTGCTCCTGAAGAAGCTCCTGCAACAGAAGAAGCAGCTGAATAATTAATTATAATTTAATTTTACTTTATTATATTGGAGGATATTATTATGGCATTTACAGCACAAGATGTAAAGGCTCTTCGTGAGAAGACCGGCGTTGGTATGATGGAGTGCAAAAAGGCTCTCGTTGAAGCTGACGGCGATATGGATAAGGCTATCGACTTCCTTCGTGAAAGAGGCCTTGCAGCTGCACAGAAGAAGGCATCAAGAATTGCCGCTGAAGGTGTGGTTCTCCCTTACTATGACGAAACTGCAAAGAAGGGTGTTGTTCTTGAGGTTAACTCAGAAACAGACTTTGTTGCAAAGAATGAAAAGTTTATGTCTTTCGTAGAAGGCGTTGCAAAGACAATCCTTGCAACAAATCCTGCCGATGTTGAAGCTCTTAAGGAAGAGAAGTTCGACGGCACAGACAGAACTGTTACAGAAACACTTAACGACCTCGTTCTTGCAATCGGTGAAAATATGAAAGTTCGCCGTTTTGAAAGAATGGACGGTATCGTTTCAACATACATCCATGCCGGCGGCAGCGTTGGTGTTATGGTTGGTTTTGATGTTGCAGACGAATCAAAGGTTGCTGATCCTGAATTTGTAGCTATGGGCAAGAATGTTGCTATGCAAATCGCAGCTATGAATCCTGAATATTTGAGCAGCGACGACATCTCTGCTGAAGAATCAGAGAAGATGCACTCAATCACTGTTGACAGTGCTCTTAATAAGCCTGATTCACTTCCTATTCCAATCCTCAGCAAGCTTATCGACGAAGCTATCAACGATAAGAAGTGGACTGATGAAGACATCACAATTTATCAGGGCCTTGACAATAAGCAAAGAAAGAACTTCACAAACTTCATTTCAAAGGAAGCTCTTGAAATTCTTGCAGGCATCGCAGTTTCACACAAGGACGAAATCGTTGACAACAAGATTTTCACAGGCCTTGTAAAGGGCAGACTCCAGAAGCAAATCAAGGAAGTTTGCCTTCTTGAGCAAGACTTCGTTCGTTCAGATCTCTTCCAGGGTTCAGTTGCAGGCTACATTGAAAGCGTTGCAAAGGCTCTTGGCACAGAAATCAAGGCAACAAACTTCATCCGTATGATGAAGGGCGACGGCCTCGAAAAGAGAGAAGAAAACTTCGCAGAAGAAATTGCAAAGCAAATCAACGGCTAATCGAAATTTTAAATAAAATTTCATAACCTATCACAACCCGTTAAAACGTACTGTTTTAGCGGGTTTATTTTGTTTTTAGGTGAAAGCTAAATTGTTATAACTTATCATAAAATATCATAGCTTTTCAACCGTAATTGCGTACGATTTGCGTACAAAACTGCGTACGGATTTTTTGATATTGCTTTGTTAAGTTTTAGTTGCGTACACTGTTACATAGGACTTGTTAGTATGAGAATATTAACAGGTCCTTTTTTGTTTTTAGGAGGTGAAAAAATGAATAGGTTTCAAGTTAAAGAAATTCCGTTAGAGTTGATTGATGATTTTCCGGATCACCCATATCGTGTTAGAGATGATACTTCAATGATTGAACTTACTCAAAGCATTATTGATAACGGTGTTCTTGTTCCTGCTATTGTCAGACCTAAGAAAGACGGTCGTTATGAAATGATCTCAGGTCATAGGCGTAGAAGGGCATCTCAATTAGCCGGAATTGACAAACTTAAATGCATTGTTGGAGATTATGATGATTTGACAGCAATTGTTATAATGGTTGATTCTAATTTGCACCGGGAGAATGTTTTGCCAAGTGAAAAAGCATTCGCATATAAAATGAGATTAGAAGCAATGAATGTGCAAGGTCAACGGAACGATTTAACTTCGACACCACTGGTGTCGAAGTGCCGAACTAATGAATTACTCTCTGAACAGGTAGGTGAGAACAGGGAGCAAATAAGGAGATATATTAGATTGACATATCTTGTTCCTGAATTATTAGAGTATGTTGATAATGGAAACATTAAAATGCGACCTGCTGTTGAAATGTCATATCTTGATGAAGAAACTCAAAGAGATATTGTTGACTTTATTGATGAAAATGAGGCCTATCCTTCACATGCTCAAACTATCAGAATAAGGAAATTGTTTGATAGCGGTAAACTCGACAACAAAACATTGGAAAAAATTATGTTAGAGGATAAACCTAATCAAAAAGAACATATTTCAATACCAGTTGAAAGAATAAGTGCTAAATTGCCAAAAACTCCCAGCAAAAGAACGGAGTTTATAATTAACGCTGTTGACCATTATTATAAGTTCCTTCAACGACAAAAAGATAAAGAATCGAGGTGATGTGTACACAAATTCTTCATCTCCCTTTCTTACAATCTAACCCTTATTACTTAACAATTTACTTACCGAAAAATAAGAGTGATTTAAAGTGATAAGTATATGAGTAAATACAAATATAAAGAAGGTGGTTATTCGCACCTTTGAAGGCTAAGTCATTTTGCAGTATGATTAAGTCGAAAGAGGTGGCAAAATGAAGAAAATATTGATTATTATTGCGGTATTGGTGTTATTGTTTTCAAGTTGTGCAGTAGTTAATTCTTCTGTTGATAAAAGCAATGAGGATGCTTCTTTTTCGGTTAGTAAATCAACCACAAAAGAAAATGCTTCAAGTCAACATATTGAATCAAATATATCTGCAAATACTGTAACTGCTGAACTTGATACAGCAAATGCCAATGCTGCAAGTCAAAAAGTTGATACAACTACGGTTGATGTTACTGCAAAGAAGATAGTAGACAAAAGTGTTGATAAAAAAGCATTTGAATCTACAACATCAAAACCTGTTCAAACAACAAAATCTACTACACGGCATACAAAAAAAGCAACAGCTACATCAAAACAACCAATAACCAAAAAAGCAAGCCAATGCAGTAATAACAATAATCACTCAATGAAATGCGGCAATATGGGCAGATGGTTTGACAGCAAATCGGATGTTAAAGCATATGTGGATTCAGTAATGAAATCTTGGGCAGATAAATGGGAAAGCGGAGAAATATCCGACGATGAATATTTTGCTAACTGCCCACAAGGCTATGAATGCTGGAGTTGCGGTTACTGCGGTAAATGGACAGGCAATTTCAAATAAACAATATAATAAATTTAAGCTGAGAAGATGTAACAATCTTCTCTTTTTTTATGCCTAAAAACAGGCAGAAAGGAAAAGTTATGAAAGATAAATTCAAAAGTTTAGGCAAAAGAATTGTGGCGATTCTTTTGTCGGTATTAACAGTTACAATGATGTTTCCGTTAAGTGCTTTTGCGGCAACGGAAAACCTCGGTGCGGTATCGGGTATGAAAGAACTTGATGTAAGCGTTTCAAAGCATTACGGACACGAACTTCATACAACGAAAAAAGGCGGTACAACTTATCCGCTTTTCTGTATTGAATACGGTACAACATCACCGAGTTCGTCATATCTTAAGGGCAAAAAAGCTATGGCAAGTGATACGGCAATTAAAGCTGCAAAATGGATATTTGCAGGATATTACCTTGAACACGGCAACTCGATAGATTGGCTGGATATGGCTTACTGTCAGAAAAAAGTGTGGTCTATCTTCGGTTCTGATACAAGCTGGGATTTCAGCGACGGCGGATACAAAGCGTGGTGTGACAAGGCACAGGACAGAATGGACAACCTAAATAAAAAGCCGTCATTCAATAATACCAATGTCGGAACAGTTGTTGCGGGAAACAGCCTTACCGTTACTGATACAAACAAGGTGCTTTCCGATTATCCTGCATTCACAAAAAAAGGAAGCGGTTGGAGCATTACCCACAGCAAAAATTCTAACTCATTAACAATTAAGGTTGATAAATCTTGTACTGCATCAAGCTTTAAACTTGCAAACGGTGAATATTACAAAGATGGTACAGGCGATGACGATGAACTTTTGCTTTACTATCCCTATGGCAGTGAAGCATATCAAAAACTTATCTATTCGGCATATTATGACCCTGTTTCAATGGCATTTTCGGGTTCGATTACTCCACTCGGTGATATGAAACTTGTTAAAACTTCGGAGGACGGCGTTGTAGCCGGTATTAACTTTACTGTCACAGGTGCTAATGGTTTTTCAAAAACCGTTACAACAAATGCAAATGGCGAAATTGATATTTCTGATTTAGCTCCCGGAACATATACGATTACGGAAGAAAACATTGACAGATATGTACCTAATCAATCGCAAACTATAACTGTTTCAAGCGGTAAAACATCATCGGTCAGCTTCTATAACATACTCAAAAAATTCAGAGTAACCGTTACAAAACAAGACTACGAAAAGAGTCATGCACAAGGTGACGCTAAACTCAGCGGTGCCGTATATGGTTTGTTTAAAGGTGATAACCTTATTGCTCAATATACAACAGACCAAAACGGCTCTTTTACTACCGACTATTTCGTATGCGGTACAGACTGGACTGTTCGAGAAATCACACCAAGTGAGGGTTATCTTTTAAATGACACGGTGTATAGGGTAGGTGTAGACCCTAAAGATTATACAGTCGAATACAATAACGCTCCCGATATGACAGTTATGGAACAAGTCATTAAAGGTAAAATCAGCATTATTAAACATACTGATGATGGTGAAACTCAAATCGAAACACCCGAAAAAGGTGCAGAGTTTCAAGTTTATCTTAAATCGGCAGGTTCTTTTGTAAATGCAGATAAAGACGAACGAGATACCATTGTTTGTGACGAAGACGGTTTTGCAAGCACAAAACTACTTCCTTATGGTGTTTACACAGTCCATCAAACAAATGGATGGGATGGCAGAGAAAAAATAACCGATTTTGATGTGTTTATCAATACCGATGGTAAGACATACAAATTCCTTATCAATAACAAGAACTTTGAATCGTATCTCAAGGTAGTTAAACTTGATAAGGAAACGGGTAAACGAATCCCATACGAAGGTGCTGCTTTTGAAATCTACGATAGCAACAATCATAGAATTGCAATGCAGTACACCTACCCTCAAGTAACATCAATTCATACCTTTTACACCAACAAAGAGGGATATTTAATCACACCTGAAAAGTTGCCGTATGGTGATTATACTCTTAAAGAAGTACAAGCACCATATGGATATGTTCTTGACGATACTCCTATTCCGTTTGTAATTTCACAGGAAAATTCATCAACCGATACAGGCGTAACTGTAGTTAAGGTTAAGGTACGAGATGTTTCTCAAAAAGGTGTAATCAATATCACAAAAACCGGAGAGGTGGTCTCATCCGTTGAAGAAGATAACGGCGTATATACTCCAAAATACAGTGTAGGCAATCTTAAAGGAGCAGTATTTGAAATCTATGCAGCCGAGGATATTACTACACTTGACGGCACGGTAAGATACGATCAAGGCTCATTGGTCGATACTATCACAACCGATGATGACGGTGTTGCTAAATCTAAAGAACTTTATCTCGGTAAATATACAGTTATTGAAAAGACTGCACCAAACGGATATGTTCATAATGCCGCCAAGTATGATGCTGAACTCACCTATGCAGGACAGAATGTTTCCGTTACCTCAACCGACATTTCGGTATATAACGATAGACAAAAGGTCGCTGTATCACTGAAAAAAGAAATGGATGAAGATAAGAATTTCAACCTCGGTAAAAATAATGAAATCTCATTCGTTCAGTTTGGCATTTACGCAAACGAAGATATTAAAGCAAGTAACGGAGAAATTATTCCAAAAGATGCTCTTATCACTTTTGCAAATTGCGATAAGGATGGAAACATTGCTTTTGACTGTGATTTGCCGATTGGTTTTAAGTGGTATGTAAAAGAAATTGCCACAGATAAGCACTATATCTTATCCGATACAAAATATGAGTTCGATACCGAATATCAAGGTCAAGATGTCAAGGTTATTGATATTAAAGTCAATAACGATAAAGCTATCGAAAACAATCTCATTTACGGTTCTGTTAAAGGCTTAAAAGTAGATAGAGAAACGCAGAAAGTAATCAAGGGAGCAACCTTTGGTTTGTTCAAATCGAACACTACCGAATTTACAGAAGATAAAGCAATTTTAACTGCCGTTACCGATGAAAACGGTATCTTCACCTTTAGCAGCATTCCTTACGGCGAATACCTTATCAAAGAACTCAAGCCTGCCGACGGCTATCTTGATAATGAAGATGTATTTACTGTAACAATCAAAGATAATGAGCAAGTGGTTGAACTTACTGCAATCAATGATAAAGTACCTGAACTAAAGACAACGGCAACCGTTAATGGCAAAAAGGAAGCAATTGCAAAAGGTGAAATATCAATAAAAGATACTGTAGAGTACAAGCATTTAGTACCTAATACCGAATATGTTATCAAAGGCACATTGATGGATAAATCCACAGGCAAACCATTCAAAGTTAAAGGCAAAGAAATCACTTCAACCGTTAAGTTTGTACCAGATAAGGCTGATGGCAAATTAGAAGTCACCTTTACGTTTGACGGTTCGGCTATTAAAAAGGATACCGAACTTGTAGTCTTTGAGACATTGTACCGTGACGGTGTTGAATTAACTGCTCACGCTGACATTAACGATGACGGACAGACCGTAACGATTAAAGTACCTAAACTTGAAAACCCAAAGACAGGAGACGAAAGCAACAAGCGAACTCTTGCAACAGTAATGTCTGTAGCATTGCTTGGTGGTCTTTCAACTTTGTACTTCTTTTTCAAAAAGAAAAAATCTGAAGATAAAGAGTAATGAAATTTATGCAGGGCAGTAGAAATACTGCCTTGCTTATGGAGGTGTTAAAAATGGTTAAACAAGGAGAAATGGTGTCGGGGTATAAGATACTTCAATCTATCCACCTTGATGATGTTGGGTTAGTGCTTGGAGAAAATCCAAATGCTGAATTTAAGTATATTGTTGGAGAGTATGTCAATAACGGCATCATTGAAGGGATTTGTTCCTGTATGGTTTCAAATGACTATATCGAAATACTTGATTTATATGAGCAAAGAGTTCGCACTCAACTTGATAAGGTTATGGCAAACCGTACAGATTTTGCTCCTATTACTTCGGATATGTATTATAAAGTTCAATCAAGCGATAACTTAAAAGGAAAAGTTGTTGTAGTTGATATAAATACGCTTTATAAAGAGTGTCAAACTCCTGAAAATATGCTGTATTTTGCTACCGGTGGATTTGGCACTTACCCTAATTCAAGAGGTAGTGCTGTATATGCTAAAAATCTGTATACCAAAGAAGAATTAAGACTGGAAAGACAAAATATTGTAGGCATTATGTCAAAAGAGCAAGTGCCGTTTTGGGCAAAAGATAACCTTGTTTCCATTATCAAAGAGTTTAACGATAGAGAACGAGGTGACAGATGATGAATGAAAGGACTAATGCCGGATACACCATTATCAACGCCGTAACCGTCGGTAAAGGTGAAATCGTACTTGGCGAAAGGATTACTGCAAATAAAGAAAAGCAATATGTCACTTGGGAATGTAATAACGGCTCGTATTATTACGGTCATTATACTGAAAATAAGTTTGATGCGTTAAAAGACTTTGGTCAAAGAGTTGCTGATAAATCTGAGTTTTATCGTGATTTTGAAAAAGTTCAACAGAAAAATAACAGAGAAAGAGAGGAACGCTAAGTGGATAATGCAAAATATCAGGCTAAAACCAAACTTTTAGCAAAACTTTTTAACAACGGCTTTACAACCGAAAAAGAAATTGTCGCTATTGATTTGGAAAGAGCTTTATCTATTAAATCAGTGTCTATTATGGATTTGAAAATGCTTGCTGAGTTGCAAAAATACATCAAAAACAACAAGCTCATTTCTTATCTTTCAGACGCTGATGAAAAGCAGAATGAATAGGAGAAGATGAACTATGGCTAATACTTTTGAGCACATCAGAAAGTTATATAACAATACCTGTGAAGATATTGTAAGATCACCCACAGTATGGCAGAGTTTTTTAGGCTCTGCCTGCTATAACTTCCGACTCCCGTTTGATGAACAATTGCTTATATATGCTCAAAGACCTGATGCAAAAGCTGTCCTTAGCTTCAACTCTTGGAATAACCGCTTTAACAGAATGGTAAACAGAGGAGCTAAAGGCATTGCTGTTGTTGATGACAGTACAGACAATCCAAGACTTAAATATTACTTTGATATTAGCGACACATCTGAGCGAGAAAACTCAAAACCTGTGCCTATTTGGAAATATGAGGATGGCTTTAAAGATGATGTAATCAAAACACTGCAAAACACCTATGATATTGCAAGTGATGATATTTACAATGCTGTGTGGGAAACATCAAAAGTTCTTGTAGAAGATAATATCAATGACTATAACGCCGATTTGGTAATGTGCAAAAACGATAGTTTCCTTGAAGAATTAAGTGAGGATATGTGTGAGTCTGTCTTGCGTATGGCACTTCAAAACAGCGTTGCATATATGATTATGGCAAGGCTCAATCTTGATGTTAACGGATATTTTGATAATGAAAGTTTCGAGGGTGTTATGAGTTTTAATACTCCCTTAACTGTCAGCATTTTGGGCAATGCGACAAGCAGTATTGCAGAAATGGGCTTGTCGGAAATATCAAAAACTGTTCTTTCTGTAATTCGCACATTTGATAAAGAACAGAATACGCAATATACTAAAGGCGAAAAAGAAAACGAAAGGAGTGTTACTAATGACAGTAACCTACACACAAATGGGCAATTATCAAATACCGAACTTGTTGCTTCCGCAGAGAAAGATAGTTCTCAACAGTTATGGCAAGGCACGCAAGAAGTTTCTCAAGGAAACCCATCCGGCAATTTATCGTTATCAACTGACACAGGGCACTCTCAACAGTCACTTGAACGAGATTCAGGAGCAGGCACAGCAGATGGAAGAACAAATCATAACGCAGATGGCAAAAGCACAGGGAGTAACCGAGAAACTCAAGCAAACGGATATGATGACTTGGGTAGGAATGATGAACAATATCAAGAACTCGGCGAGGGAAACAGTATTGAACGAACTGATTTACACGATGTAACCGATGAACTGCCATCCTTTGTTGACGAACAGGCTATCAGGTATATGCTCAGCAATCCTGATGATGATTTGGTACAAAGAAAACCTGCAATCATCAAGGCTTACCAAACTACTAAAAATGATAATGAACTCATAAACTATACCAAAACGCTGTATCCAAGACGATTTGACGAGTACGATAAATTCAATAAACACTTTGGCTTTACATTAGCCGATAACGGATTTCTTATGTATGAGGGTAACTACAAAACCCGAACAAAGGAGTCCGTTTTTTCGTGGGATATTGTTATCAGTATCATTAAAGAACTTATCAATGACGGCAAGTATCTTGATACGGAAAAGGAAGAAAAAACACAGCTTGATTTATTCAGCTTTTCTTATGATAACGAGCCTGTATATGATGAAATACCTCAAACATCACTTTTTACCGATTTTGGCATCTCACAACAGATTATTGATGAAGCGTTATGCTGTGGATTCAACGATAAAAACAGTAGAGTACAGATTGCTATGCACTTCAGACGGGACAGAGGTGTTGAGTATAACGCAAGAATGATCAAATTTCTTTACGGCACTAACGGTGCAGGCTTTGTCTTTAACGGTGAAAAGGTATCCTTTTGGTATGACGAAAACGGTATAAGTATTGCTAAAGGCACATCGGCTAAAACAAGTACGGCAACACATCTCACTTGGGAGCAAGCGGCTGTTCGCATTCGTGAACTTCTTGATGTCGGCAGATATATGTCACAGTATGAACTTGACAAGGTCGATGACTACGAACTCAATAAAGTTGCCGACAGACTTACTGAATTTATCCGAGATTTGAGTGACGATTATCCCAATAAAGATAATTGTCTGCAATCAATACAAAAAGAAATTGACGGTGTTTTCGGCTATCCCGATATGGTTGAAAAAATTACCGATATGCTCAAGGATGATGAAAAGCGTGTTCAAATTTTCAAAGAGTACGGCAAGCTGATGGATGACTACAACGACGGTATGAAAATCATTCGCTTTAATTATGCAGCTCAATATTCTATACCATATATTGCAGAAATTATTGCGGGTATGAAACGAGAGCCTATTAGGTTTAAAGCTGAACCGGGTTATCTGCCTGACAGAAAAATGTTTATCTCACAAGATGAGATAGATAAGATTATCATAAACGGCAAAAACAATCACGCTTACAGGCTTGAAACCTACACCTATTTTGTTAATCACCCTGATAAAGCAGACAGAATTAAATATGTAGGCAAGGATAATCAAAGCGGATATTTAGGCGGTAATGACAGCGTTAATAAAACAACAAAAGGTATTGAATTCAGCCACGGTTCGGTTATGGAGCCTTATGCAAAAGTTCTTATTAAATGGAGCGATGTTGCAAAAAGAATTGATACCCTTATCAAGCAAGACAAATTTGTGACGCAAGAGGATATTGACGCTATACCCGATATATATAAAAACGAAATAACAAGAGATTTGGAATCGTTTTTTGAAGGTTTATCCGAGAATGACGCTAAGCTTTATCCGAATGATATTGAACCATACAAGATTTCAAGAGTTATCAAGGCTCAACTTGATAACCCACAGGCACTTGATGATATTGAAAATATGATGTCAAATGCCTTGGCTCTTATGGATAAAGAGGACAGAATGTATCAGTACCGTGAGCAAATCTATGATGACTTTGTAGCTTACAAAAACGGCACATTCAAACTTTATGATTATCCAAACCTTGCACCAAAAGTAAAACAACCGAGCAAGTTTACTAAACCGGCAGAAAAAGAAAAGGTTGATGCAGAAATTGAGCCTTTTGTGTCGGAAGTTGATGATGGCTTAGACTTAATCGGTGAAGAAATAGAAATTGACGGCAGACACTTTGTTGTTGATTCTGTCAGTAACGATTATGTATCTATGGCTGACCAAACCTTTGCCGATGGAACAGGCTTTCCTATCTTTCGCAGAGAAACTGTTGAATTTGTAAGGCAATATTTACCGACAGAAAAAGAACAGATTATTCCCACTCAAAACACAAAACAGCATACTGAACATAGTCAGTGGGATATTCATCCCGAAATTCCTGTTGAACAAAGGCACGACTTTGATTTTGCCGCACATCTTGTTGAGATTGTGGGCAAAAAGGAACGCTTTCGCAGGAATATGGAAGCCATTAAGATTTTAAAAGAATGTGAAGACGATAACCGTTTTGCAACACCTGATGAACAAATCGTTCTTTCAAAATATGTCGGTTGGGGCGGTATTCCCGAAGCGTTTGACGAAAACAATTCGTCTTGGGCAAATGAATATAACGAACTCGTTGAAGTGCTGTCACCTGATGAGTACGCACTCGCTCGTGAAAGTACATTGACTGCTTTCTATACTCCTCAAGAAGTAGTTAAGGCTTGTTATGATATTGCCGAAAATCTTGTATTCAAGCAAGGCAATATTCTTGAACCGTCTTGCGGTATCGGTAATTTTATCGGTATGAAACCAAAGAGTATGGCTGACAGTAAGGTTTACGGTATTGAACTTGACTCTGTTTCGGCAGCTATTGCACAACAGCTTTACCAAAATGCAAGCATTGTTAATAACGGCTATGAAAAGGTGGATTTACCCGATAACTTCTATGACCTTGTAACTACCAATGTACCTTTTGGCGATTTCAAAGTATCTGACAAGAAATACGATAAGCACAACCCGCTTATTCACGATTATTTCTTTATGAAGTCGCTTGATAAAGTCAGAACAGGCGGCATAATGATACTCATTACCTCCAAAGGTACTATGGATAAAGAAAACAGCAATATCAGGAGATATATTGCTCAAAGAGCAGACCTTCTCGGTGCAATAAGACTTCCTAACGATACTTTTAAGGGCAATGCAGGCACAGATGTAGTATCGGATATTCTTGTTCTTCAAAAGCGTGACAGAATGCTTGATATTGAGCCTGATTGGGTACAGCTTGATAATACCGAAGGCGGTATCAGAATGAATAAATACTTTGTTGATAATCCCGATATGGTGCTCGGTAATATGGAAATGGTTTCAGGTCGTTTCGGTCCGGAATCAACCTGTATTTCGTATGAGGATAGAAGTCTTGAAGAACTGCTTGATGTGGCTGTTAAGAATATTCAAGGACAAATTACAGAGGTGCAAATCGGTGATGAATTTGAAGAAGATTTATCTATTCCTGCATTACCTGATGTTCGTAACTTTTCATATACTCTTGTAGACGGAAAGATATACTTTAGAGAAAATTCAAGAATGACGCCTGTTGATGTATCCGCTACTGCCGAGAACAGAATTAAAGGTATGATTTCCATTAGGGACAGTACCCGAAAACTCATCGAACTTCAAACCGATGATTATCCCGAAGAAGATATACTTGCAGAACAGAAAAATCTTAATGAACTGTATGATAAGTTCACGGCAAAGTACGGCTTAATAAACAGCAGAGCAAACAAGTCGGCATTCGGCGAGGACGCTTCATATCACCTTATCTCTGCTCTTGAAATACTCGGAGAAAACGGCACTCTTGAACGCAAAGCAGATATGTTCACTAAAAGAACTATTAAACCTCATATTCCCGTAACAGAAGTTGATACTCCTTCGGAAGCACTTGCCGTATCTATGGGTGAACGGGCAAAAATTGATATTGAATATATGAGCAATCTTTGCCATAAGTCCGAAAAAGAGATTTATGATGAACTTCAAGGCGTAATATTCCTTAACCCTGAATACAATGCCGATAATCCTATTGCCCCAAAATACTTGATGGCAGACGAATATCTTTCTGGTAATGTAAGATCAAAACTGCGTTTTGCCAAGGCTATTGCAAAGACGCAGCCGGAATATCAAATCAATGTTGAATCACTTAAAAAGGTGCAACCTAAAGATTTAACGGCAAGTGAGATTGATGTCAGGTTAGGTGCTACTTGGCTTCCCGTTGATGTTGTTGAGAATTTTATATATGAATTACTTGAAACTCCGTACTATTGCAAGTTAAATACAAAAGTGAATTTTTCACCGTTTAGCAGTGAGTGGAACATTACAAATAAAAGTGGAGACAGAGGAAATGTTAAAGCAAACAGCACTTACGGTACAAGCCGTATCAATGCTTATCAAATTATTGAGCAAACATTGAATCTTAAAGATGTTCGTATCTTTGATTATGTTATTGATAACGACGGCAAGAAAAAGCCTGTGCTTAATAAGAAAGAAACAGCTATTGCTATGGAAAAGCAAGACGCAATTAAACAGGCATTTAAAGATTGGATATGGAATGACCCTGAAAGGCGTAACCGTTTGTGTGAAATGTATAACGAGAAGTTTAATTCAATCAGACCTCGTGAATATGACGGCAGTCACCTTATCTTTCCAAATATGAATCCCGAAATCACTTTAAGACCTCATCAGTTAAATGCTGTCGCTCATAGCCTTTACGGTGGTAACACGCTTCTTGCTCACGCTGTCGGTGCAGGCAAGACTTATGAGATGATTGCAATAGCCGAAGAATCAATTCGTCTCGGTTTATCAAGTAAATGTATGATTGTTGTGCCTAATCATCTTACCGAACAATGGGGCGCAGATATTCTCACTCTTTATCCGAATGCGAAGGTACTTGTGGCAACTAAAAAGGATTTTGAAAAGAAAAACAGAAAGCGTTTTTTATCCCGAATTGCCACCGGTGATTATGATTTGATAGTCATAGGTCATTCACAGTTTGAAAAAGTGCCTATGAGTATTGAAAGGCAGCAAACAATTCTTCAAAGGCAACTTGATGAAATTATCGAGGGTATTTCCGAACTCAAATACCAAAGAGGTCAAAACTTCACCGTAAAGCAGCTTGAAAAGGCTAAAAAGAGCATTCAGGCAAAACTTGATAAATTAAACGACCAAAGCAGAAAAGACGATATTGTGACCTTTGAGGAACTTGGTGTAGACAGATTGTTTATTGACGAGGCTCACTATTTCAAAAACCTTTTCCTGTATACAAAAATGCGTAATGTAGGCGGTATAGCACAGACGGAAGCACAAAAGTCAAGTGATTTATTTATGAAAACACAGTATCTTGATGAAATCACAGGTGGTCGAGGTGTAGTATTTGCGACAGGCACACCAATCAGTAACAGTATGGTTGAACTGTATACAATGCAAAGATATTTGCAGTACAACACGCTTTGCCGACACGATTTACAGCACTTTGATGCTTGGGCGTCAACCTTTGGCGAAACGATAACAGCGATTGAATTAACTCCCGAGGGCTATACTTTAGTAGGACGATAAATAATGCGTTCCTAAATTGAAAATAGGTTATCAAAGTCGGTTGCAGAATTTCAAAAAATATTTTTTTGATTCTTTGAAAAACAGTTCCGCTTTGTATCCCTATTTTCTCCTATTGGTAGAGGGAGTAATGCTTTTAATACCAAAACAGATTACATAAGGAAAGGAGGATAAGAGAATGTCAAGGACTTCAAAGATTACAGCACTCTATGAGCGTTTATCAAGAGATGATGACCTTAATGGTGAGTCAAATTCAATAACCAACCAAAAACAATACTTGGAAGATTACGCCCGAAGAAATGGCTTTACGAATATCCGTCATTTTACTGACGATGGTTTTTCGGGTGTGAATTTCAATCGTCCGAGTTTTCAGGAGTTGATTAAGGAAGTAGAAGCAGGAAATGTCGCAACGATTATTGTTAAGGATATGAGCCGATTAGGACGAAACTATCTGCAAGTCGGCTTTTATACGGAAGTTCTGTTCCCACAGAAAGATGTCCGTTTTCTTGCAATAAACAACAGCATTGACAGTAATAATGCTTCTGATAATGACTTTGCCCCATTTTTGAATATAATGAACGAATGGTACGCCAAAGACACAAGCAATAAAATCAAGGCTGTGTTTGACGCCCGTATGAAAGACGGGAAGCGTTGCAGTGGTTCAATCCCTTATGGATATAACCGATTAGCAACCGACAAACAAACGCTTGTCGTTGACCCTGTGGCTTCTGAGGTAGTAAAGCGTATCTTTCTGCTTGCCAACGAGGGAAAAAGTCCGAGAGCAATCGCTGAATTGCTTACCGAAGAAAAGGTTTTAATTCCGGCGGCACACGCAAGGGAATATCACCCCGAACAGTATAATGGAATAAAGTTTACAGACCCGTATCTTTGGGGAATGTCAACCATAAGAGGGATTTTAAGCAGACAGGAATATCTTGGTCATACCGTTTTGCGTAAGTCGGTCAGCACGAATTTCAAACTGCACAAAAGGAAGAATACCGATGAAGATGAACAGTATGTATTTTATAATACACACGAGCCTATCATCTCGCAGGAACTTTGGGACAGCGTTCAGAAGCGAAAGAAACGAGCGAACAGGACAGCAGCCAAAGGTACGCATAGCAACCGTTTAAGCGGTTATCTGTACTGTGCGGATTGTGGCAGAAGAATGACCCTGCAAACGCATTACAGTAAAAAAGACCGTTCGGTGCAGTATTCTTACCGTTGCGGTGGGTATGCAAGCAAAGTAAACTCCTGCTCTGCCCATTCAATTAGTGCTGATAATGTTGAAGCCTTGATATTATCGGCTGTCAAACGATTATCAAGATTTGTTCTGAATGATGAGGAAGCCTTTGCAAAGGAACTTCAAGCGTTGTGGAATGAAAAGCAGACAGAAAAGCCGAAGCAGAATAAATCGGAATTGCACCGTTTTCAAAAGCGATACGATGAACTATCCAAACTTATTCGTGGTTTGTATGAAAATCTTGTTTCGGGATTACTGCCCGAAAGACAGTATAAGCAACTGATGAAGCAGTACGATGATGAACAGGCTGAACTGGAAACGAAGATTGAAGCAATGCAACAGGAACTGACCGAAGAAAAGGCAAATACGGTGGATATTAAGCATTTCATTTCTTTGATACGCAAGTGCAAAGAGCCGACAGAAATTTCCGATTTGATGTTTGCCGAACTCATTGACAAGATTGTGGTTTATGAAGCAGAGGGTGTGGGCAAAGCAAGGATACAAAAGGTCGATATTTATTTCAACTATGTCGGGCAGGTCGATATTGCCTATACGGAAGAAGAACTTGCTGAAATCAAGGCACAGGAAGAACAGATTGAGATGGAACGATTGGCAAAACAGCGTGAGCGTGAAAAAGCCTACCGAGAGAAGCGTAAGGCGAAAAAACTCGCTGAAAACGGTGGAAAAATCATCAAGACAAAGGTATGTCCTCATTGCCAAAAAGAGTTTGTGCCTACAAGTAACCGACAGATTTTCTGTTCAAAGGATTGTTGCTATCAGGCAAGGCAAGACCAAAAGAAAGCCGACAGAGAAGCAGAAAAAGGAAATCATTATTATCGTCAGCGTGTCTGTGCTATGTGTGGCAGTACCTACTGGCCTACACACAGTCAGCAGAAGTTATGTTCCGAGGAATGTCAAAAGCAAAATCATAACGAGAAATCTTTGGAATTTTACCACAAGAAGCAAAAGGAGAAATCAGAATGCAAAGATTTATTACAGACGAAAGAACGGGTATCCAGTACGAACTCATCGGAGATTATTACTATCCCTGCTTGACGATAGAAAACGAAGAACCGCCTACGCTCACGAAATACGGAAGAATGAGGGAAAAATATTTAAGAGAACACAGGAAAGTCTTATATTGCAATCTGCTTACAAGTGGAAAGTTATATGAACACCTTGTTGAAATTGATACTTCGGCGTGTAATATGGCGGAGCATCTGATAAAGGAAATGGCAAGAAAACAGGGTGTGACGGAACAACTGAAAGCGGAGGATATGATGAGATGGGTCGGATTAATGAATAATATCCGAGCCTGTGCAGATGAGATTGTATTGAACGATATTGTGTATTCCTAATAGCATACCAGCCGAAAAGGAACTGCTGTCTTAATTGATGGCAGTTTTCTTTTTCGGCAAGTATTCAAGAAGTCATAAAGTTGTGAGTATAGTCGAAGTAGTTTGAAGTATTGAAAAAAATGATGACTTTTGTTATAATGTTTAATGGAAGGTTATATTTTATTAGGAATAACGAAATGAATTTGTAGGTGAGAGTATGAAGAAGAATAGAAAATACAAAAAGATAAAGATAATAATGGTTTTTACAACAGTCTTGCTTATGGCGTTTGTAGCAGTAGTTGGATTATATAAAACAGGGATTTATCGTTTTGATTTTTTTAAGGATGTGTATAAAAAAATCGATTTTCAACTGAGTACAAATGAGCTTAACATTCCTCAGGACGCTCTTTCGTTTTCTGTTTATGATATTGAACAGGGTGAATATTTATTTTACGAGGGAGATAGCCAATTGCCCACAGTAGCAAGTTTGGCAAAACTATTTGTCATTGACTATGCTTTGACAAAAGTTAACTTGGAAGATGTTATTGAAGTAAATCAAGAGGTATTGGATCTTGTGCCGGCTGGGTCATCTTTAGCAAATCTAAAAGTTGGGAAGTACACAGTAAAAGAAATAATGGAAGCTATGCTTGTTCCTTCGGGAAACGATGCTGCCTATTCGTTGGCATATTATATTGCTAAAAATGAATTAGGAGAGGGCTATACAGCAACGGAATATATAAATTATTTTACGACAGAGCTAAGTGAGTATTTAATTGAAGAAGGCTATTCTAAAACAAATTTGTATAATGATCCGAGCGGGGCATCTATGTCAGCCGATACACATTTGGATGATATTAATCGTGTAGCCTTGAAGCTTTATAATTATGATTTTGTTAAAGAATGTGTAGGGAAAAGCACTTTCTCAATTCAAACTCCACAAGGTGAATTTACTTGGAAAAATACCAATAAGTTTTTAGATAAAAAGTCACCGTACTATAATGAAAATGTAAAAGGAATAAAAACAGGAACTATGGCATCTTCCTATAATATTGTTGTTCTTTATAAAAAAGATGGCAAGGAATATTTGATTACCTGCTTGGCATCATTATCAGATGAAGGAAGATATAAAGCAGTGCAGTCCGCTATAAATACAATTATTAAATGATGTCGAAATATCTTTTAATTAAAGCGTTAAAGTGTCGTGGACAAGATAAAGATTAGTTTGGTGAAACAACAATAGTTGAAGTACGAAAAACATCGTAGAAATACGGTGTTTTTTGTTACCCCAAACCCTACAATTTTATACATAACCACAGGTTAGTACAAATACCTTGTGTGATTTTTTGAAAGGCATAAAAAGGCAAATTTGCCCGATTTACGCCCCGAAAAATGACAGAAACAAGGCTTTAAGTATCTTTCCTGTGGTTTTTTTATTTTCAGACAGAAAGGTGGATTGATATGCCGAGAATGAGTAAGAAACGGAAACAAGAGTGGGCATTGTTTCTGAACGAAAGAAATCGCATTACCTACAACGGACTTTGCAGAAAATGCAGTAATGAATGTAAGCAGAGTTTCCGCTGTATCGTGGTGCTTTGCCCTAAGTATTTATCGAAAAGGAGAACGAAGAAAAATGAAGCAAATGGAAAATGAAATGAATGTAAATGTCCCTCTCGAAGTTATTAAGGCAAGTGAGATTGAGCCGAAGGAAGTGAAATGGCTGTGGTATCCGTATATTCCGTACGGCAAGGTTACGCTGTTGCAGGGCGATCCGGGCGATGGAAAAAGCAAGTTAATGCTTTCCATTGCCGCCCTGCTCTCAAAGGGAGAACCTCTGCCTTTTACTGAAACGGAAGAAATCGAGCCTATGACTATCATCTATCAAACAACGGAAGATGATGCAGATGATACGGTAGTACCCCGATTTAATTCAGCCGGTGGGAATGGAGAAAATCTTATCTTCATCAAGGAAGATGAAAAGTCTTTATCCTTTGGAGATAACCGTATTGCTGAAGCAATCGAAAGGTATCACGCAAAACTTTTAATTCTTGACCCGATGAGTTCCTATATCGGAGAGAACTGTTCAATGAACAATGCCAACGAAACACGAGCAGAGTTTAATCACTTGATATCAGTCGCAAAGAATACTGGCTGTGCAATCGTGATTATCGCTCATATGAACAAGATGAGAGATACCAACCCACTTTATCGTACCAATGGTTCTATTGATATTGCGGGTGCTGCAAGAAGTATTCTTGCAATCACACGCACACCGAACAAAGAAGCACCGGCGGAAAGATATATGGTGCAAGTGAAATCCAACCTTGCCCCGACAGGCTCTGCAATTCTCTTTGAGGTTGCAGAAAAGGGAGTGGACTTTATTTCTGAAATGGAAATGACAGCAGAAGAAGCGTTCCAGTCCCTTGCCCCTAAAATGGGCAGACCGAACGACAAGGAAATCAAGGCGAAAGAATTTCTTTTAGAAATGCTGAAAGACGGAGAAATGCTTTCTTCGGATTGCGAAGAAAGACTTGAAGCCGCAGGGTTCAAGAAATCGACCATCAAAAAGGCAAAGAAGAAAGCAGGAGTTATCTCTAAAAAGAAAGGCTTTCTGTGGTACTGGTCTTTGCCGACGGGCGATATACCGAGAGAATAAAAGCAGGCTGTCTGATGGTGGGACAGTCTGTTTTTATGATTGAGGTATCAAAAGGAGGTCAAGGGGGAACACCCTTGCCCACGACATCTTTGCAGACGAAGTCTGAAAGTGTCATAGTGGGTTACACACATTCAGAGAATGTTGTGTAATGGCTTCGCCCCTGCCGAGAAAGGAGAGCAAAATGGCAAAAATCGACAAGGCGGATATGAGTTGTGCAAGGGTAAAACAGTACACCGCTTCTGATGTGAGCAAGGCGGAAAGGCACAACGAACGCAAGAATGAAACCTATGAAAATATGAATGTAATTGTGGAACGAATACCCTTTAATGTGCATTTCAAAAAGCCGACTGCCCCGACCTATATGGAGCAGTTAAAGCAGATGGAAACAGACGGGCAGGTGTCGCTTCGTGGGTTAAGGAAAGACGCCACCCTTTTCAATGAGATT
>OBCL01000099.1_pt1 | contig 23539 bp, 15 predicted proteins | sample 1495931 | NCBI WGS metagenome assembly OBCL01 (sample SAMN03418275, study PRJEB22391) | human gut metagenome | biome: human-gut; feature: organic feature; material: feces | host: Homo sapiens | place: Tanzania | collected 2013-01
ATATCATGCAGCCGTCTTCGGGTTCCGGCTGCCACGGCATAGCCGCAATACACCACGGGCGAGGGCGAAGGCAAATGAATAATGCGCAGTCCGTTGGACAGCGTATGTGTGTTGTAATTCATATCTTTTGCTTTGTATTTTTTCTTTCAGAGTGCAAAGTTACACTTTTTAGTTATGTATATCATTCATTATGCTCCACTTATCATTCATTAACACCACAACTTGCGTGTTATGTCGCCAAATTTACGTAATTTTGTGGTCGCAATCGTATTTTACACCAATCGCAACAATATAACCGAATATAAATTTTAACAACATAACTATATGAAACATCTGTTACTTACTCTGGCTGTAGCCGGCATGTCGCCGTGCCTTATCTATGCAGCCGAGACAACGGACAAGGCTGTACAGCCTACGTTCACCGAATGGCACGACTTGTCGGTGAACAACGTCAACCGTTTCCCCGTACACACTTCGTTCTTCGCCTACGAGAACCGCAACGCTGCGCTCAAGGGCGACCGTACCCAATCGGGTAACTATCTTTCTATCGAGGGCGACTGGAAATTCAACTGGGTGGCTAATGCCGACCAGCGCCCCACGGATTTCTTCAAGACCGACTACAACGACTCTTCATGGAAGACCATGCCCGTGCCGGGCATCTGGGAGCTCAACGGCTTTGGCGACCCTGAGTACGTGAACATAGGCTTTGCTTGGCGCGGACACTTCAAGGACAATCCGCCTGAGGTGCCTACTAAGGACAACCACGTGGGCTCATACCGCCGCACTATACACATTCCCGAATCATGGGACGGCCGCCAGGTGATTGCTCACTTCGGTTCGGTGACTTCCAACATGTATCTCTGGGTGAACGGACATTTCGCAGGCTATGCCGAGGACTCAAAGTCAGCTGCCGAGTTCGACATCACTCCATATCTCAAGAAAGGCGACAACCTCATTGCCTTCCAGACGTTCCGCTGGTGCGACGGCTCTTACTCTGAGGACCAGGATTTCTGGCGCTTGTCGGGCGTGGCCCGCAACTGCTTCCTCTACTCTCGCTCTAAGTCGGCTCATGTTGATGATGTACGCGTGACTCCCGACCTCGACGCTGAGTACAAGAACGGCTCGCTTGCCGTGAACATCAAGGGCAAGGGCAACGCCAAATTCATCATCGACCTTCTCGCTCCAAACGGAGACATCGTGAGCCGCAAGGTGCTCAACACCACTAAGGTGAAGAAGAAGGAGGGCAAGAAAGTGGCTGAAATCAACGCTACTGTGAAGTTCGACGTGGAGAACCCGCTGAAGTGGACTGCCGAGACTCCTAACCTCTACAAGGTGGTTGTCACCGTGCAGCAGAACGACAAGGACGTGGAGGCTGTGCCCGTGCGCACCGGTTTCCGCAAAATTGAAATCAAGAACGCTCAGCTGCTCGTCAACGGACAGCCTATATACATCAAGGGTGCCAACCGCCATGAGATTGACCCCGACGGTGGCTACGTTGTTTCACGTGAAAAAATGATTGAGGACATCAAACTGATGAAGCAGTTCAACGTGAATGCTGTGCGCACCTGCCACTATCCAAACGACCCTGAACTTTACGACCTTTGCGACGAATACGGACTCTACGTATGCGCCGAGGCTAACCAGGAGAGCCACGGATTCTACTACGCCAAGGATGCTGTCACAACAACTGAGCTTTTTGCTAAGCCTATCCTTGAGCGCAACCAGCACAACGTGCAGAACCAGTTTAACCACCCGTCAATTATTTATTGGTCGATGGGCAACGAGACTGCCGACTCTAAGAATTTCACGGCCGTGAAGAACTGGATTAACCAGTACGACCCGTCGCGCCCAGTACATTGGGAGCGTGCCATCGAGGGCGATAATACCGATATCTATGCCGAAATGTACAACACACCTGAGGGAGTGGAACGCTACTGCAAGGACTCTTCCAAGAAGAAGCCGCTCATCATGTGTGAGTATGCTCACGCTATGGGCAACTCTGGCGGCTCTATGCACGAATACTGGGATCTCGTGCGCAAGTATCCTACCAATCAGGGCGGATTCATCTGGGACTTCGTCGACCAGGGCTTGCGTGGCAAGGACGAGAAGGGCAACACCATATTCAAGTATGGTGGCGACTACAACTCTTACGACCCGTCGGACAATAACTTCTGCTGCAACGGCTTCATATATGCCGACCGCACTCCTACTCCTCAGGCTTACGAGATAGGCTACTGGTATCAGAACTACTGGGTAGAGCCAGAGAACCTTCAGAATGGATGGATTATCGTGAAGAACGAGAACTTCTTCCGCAATGCCGACAACGTGTCGCTATCATGGGCTATCGTGGCTGACGGCATTGAATATCAGAACGGAACCATAGCCGACATCTCGATGCTCGCCCCACAGCAGAAAATGAGAGTAGTGCTGCCTTACAAGCTCGACCAATACAAGAACCAGAAGGACGTGATGCTCAACATCGAGTTCCGACTCAAAAAGGACGAGACTATGCTCAAGGCTGGCGACATCGTGGCTCACCAGCAGTTGCCTATCCGCGAGTTCACAGGCTCTGACCTTGCCGTCAACCCAACTGCCACAAAGGCCGTGAAGCTGACCGACAAGAAGAAGGAACCGCAGCTTACACTCGCTTCACAGAACTTCACATTGCAGTTCGACCGCGCTACTGGATTCATCTCTAAGTATGAGGTTGGAGGCAAGTCGCTGCTTGGCGAGGGTGGTTCGCTGAAGCCTAACTTCTGGCGTGCTGTTACCGACAACGATATGGGTGCCGGAGTGCAGAAGACATTCGCTGCTTGGCGAACTCCTGAGCTTAATCTCCGCTCTATCGCTGCCGACAAGAAGACAAAGACTGTTACTGCCGAATACGACATGCCTACTGTACAATCTACTCTCACGCTCACATATCAGGTGGACGAGAATGGTGTGCTCAACGTAACCCAGTCGCTTAAGACCACTCCTGGAGCTAAGGTTTCGGAAATGTTGCGCTTCGGTATGATTATGAACCTGCCTTACAATATGGACCAGGCCCAGTGGAACGGACGCGGACCGGTGGAGAACTATTCCGACCGCAAGCTGTCGCAGAACGTTGGCATCTATAAGTCAACCGCCGACAAGCTCTTCTTCCCATACGTTCGTCCGCAGGAGACTGGCACTATGAGCGACCTGCGCTGGTGGCAGGAGACCGACCAAAACGGTTTCGGATTCCGTATCGAGAGCGACAAACTCTTCTCGGCGTCAGCTCTTCACTACGACCTGCTCGCGCTCGACGAGGGTGAGGAGAAGCATCAGCGCCACTCACAGTCGGTTGAGAAGTCGAAGTACACCAATATGTTCATCGACCTTGTGCAGGAAGGTGTAGGCGGTGTGAACAGCTGGGATGCCGACGGACGTGCCCGCAAGGGTCACCGTGTGGAATACAAGGACTATACATTCAAGTTCCGCATCTCACCTAAGACCAAGTAATGAATGACTTTCCTATTATGCGAAAGTTCTAAGTTCTGATAATAAATTTAAAACGGCAATCACACGTATTTAAACCATCGTGTAATTGCCGTTTTTTTATCACGTCTGTTTCAAATCCGGAAAACAACATTATATCATCATATTTTATATGAATTTATCTGATTTAAGTTACTATTGAAAGATTATTCTTTTAAAAACGATTTGGCATTCAACTATTTTGTGTAAGTTTGCAAAACAAAATATTAACTCAATATTTAGCGATATGAATTCATTGAAAGATAGATGCATACGGTTTGACTGGGCGATAAAACGTCTGTTGAGACAGAAAGCCAACTTCGATGTGCTTGAGGGGTTCCTCACCGTCTTCCTAAACGAGAAGGTGGAGATTATGGAGATTCTTGAGAGCGAAGGCAACCAACTCGCTGCCGACGACAAGTTCAACCGCGTAGACATAAAGGCAAAAAACTCCAAGGGAGAGATTATCATCGTAGAGGTGCAAAATACAAGCGAACTTTACTATCTCGAACGCATTCTATATGGTGTGGCTAAAGCCATAACCGAGCATATAAAACTCGGAAACACATATCAGGAGGTGAAGAAAGTTTACTCCATCAGCATTCTCTATTTCGACCTCGGACGAGGATCCGACTATCTGTATATCGGACAAAACAATTTCGTGGGCGTTCATACCAAAGACCATCTTGTTATAAGCACAAAGGAGGAGGGCGTTATCAAGCAGAAATATCCTGCCGAGATTTTCCCGACATATTATCTTGTGCGTGTCAACAATTTCAACGAGGTGGCTAAGTCGCCACTTGAGGAATGGATGAGATACCTTAAGGAGGGAATCATCAACGAGAAAACTACAGCTCCAGGATTGCGCGAAGCACGCGAGAAACTGCAATACTACTCTATGAGCGACTCTGAACGCCACGCATACGACGAGCATGTAAACGCTGTGATGATACAAAACGATGTGCTTGGAAATGCACGTGCCGAAGGACTTGAACAAGGACGTGCTGAGGGACGTGCAGAGGGCGAACATACCAAGGCTGTGGATATTGCAAAAAATCTAAAGAACATCGGTCTGCCCATTGAACAGATAACAAGCGCAACGGGATTGACTGAAGAGGAAATTATTGCTCTCTAAAAAAATAGAGGGGCATCTCACCAAAGACACCTACGAATAGGTCCTTTGGCGAGATGCCCCTCTTTATATATATTATTGCCCTCCTTTAGTTTATTAGGGCAACAGTTTTTATTTCATCACTTTCTTGCCGTTGATAATAAAGAGACCCTTTGTGGCTTTGTCTACTTTCTGTCCGCTGAGGTTGAATATAGCATCCGACTTCTTTGTTGTAGCGCCAGTAATGGTCTGGATGGCAGTAGGAGTGCCTTCAACGATTGAGAAGCTGAACAAGTGGGCGATAGTGCTATTGTCAGCATCTACTGTCTTGCCGACAAAGGCAAGATGATATACACCCGACTCTTCTACTGTGATGGCTGTCTCCTCGGTGTTGTCCACGCTATAGTTATCGGTGAACGGCGATAGCTTCTTCACGGTGCTGTAAGTAGCGGCATCTGTGCGCGATGTGCCAATGGCAAGCGAGACATTCAAGGCTCCCTTAGTGTTGTTGAATGCTGCGAGTGTGCTGACAGTATATGTCTTGCCTGCCTCGAGCTGGAATGCTGGTGACACATAATAGTCTTCACCTGAGTTTCCACTCTTGAGCTTCACGTCGGCAAAGAAAGTGCCTGTAGCCTTGTCGTAGAAACCATATTCCGGCTCATAAGCCCATGATGTGCCGCCAGTTGTCTGCTCGGTGATGACAGACCATCCTTCGGTTGCTGCCTTGAAGTCGGCTGAGTATGGCAAAGCTACAGCCTCTTCTGTCTCAGAACTTCCACCTGCTTTCTCTGCAATAGAGAAAGAGAAGGCATGAGCACGTGCCGAAGCGCCGCTTTTCTCGCCCTTGGCAAGGATAGCAAGATAATAATCGCCGTCGGCATCTACCGTAACTGTGGAAGTCTTCACAGCCTCAGCATTGTAGCCCTTATCCTCGGGAGTAAGAGTTGCCACAGTCTTGAATTTAGAGGCATCGGTATTCGAGGTTCCTATCTCAAGTGTCAGCTCCATGTCCAACCCGCTGAGCAAAGCTGTGAGTGTCTTCACCTCGTATGTCTTTCCTGCCTTAAGTGTGATGGCTGGCGAAATGAGATAATCGTTGTATGCTGAATTATAATCCTTTGCCGTTACCATATCGCTGATAGAACCATCATCGGTATAGCATGAGCCTGGTCCCCATGTCTTGCCTGTCTTCTCACTTGCGTCAAGGATTGTCCAGTCGGTATCGATGAAATCGGTTGCCGACTTTACTGTTGAGAAATCGATACTGTATGGTACTGCTACCTGTGCCGAAGCCATTGTTGCCATTGCCGAGAGCATCATGGCTCCGAACAATTTGTGTATTCTTCCTATCATAATAATGTGTTAAAAAAAATAGTGATTAATCTGTTTTCCTAAAATGCTTACTAATACAGCTGTTTACCTTTTACTTGTTCACGACAACTTTCTTCATCTTCACACTACCATCCGAGTAGGTAGTTGCCTTGATATAGATGCCCGACTGCAACTTGTTTACAGCACGTCCACCAAGATCATAGTAGCGAGCTGTTTTAACAGTCTTGTCGCTTATAGTCTTATCCACACCCGATGTGCCATCATCCCATATGGCAGGCTCAGAATAATGTGACACGCCATCGCTGTCAACATAAAACTCTGTCAAGGCAACCTTCTTGAAATCTGTAAGGTAGAAATAAATCACACGGCGTCCCTTGTAGGTCTGGAAGTCTTCGTTGTCAACAAATCCGTAAGGCACATCTGTCATTTCCTCATCGATATTAACATACTCATCGGGATAGAACACATATTCCTCGTCGTCAAAATTCAGATTGTAATATATGCGATGTGTGTCGAGGAACTCGCCCTTGGCTGTTGCATTTGAAAGCACTGCCTCTATATAGCTATAGCCATATGTCTCATAGCAATCCTCCACACCGTAGATAGTAGGCTTTGCTGGAGCTGCCTTCACTTCTACAAAAGGAGTGAGCTCAGGGTTCTTGAATCCCTTGAGAGTATTCACATTGGTATTGTCGCCATTTACACTAAGATAACTGTTTTCGCCTACAAAACGGTCGTTGGCTGCATCATAGTCGAACACAAAGTCGTTCTTGAAATAGGTGCTGTCCTCATAGGCATTACCATAAGTTGGAACTCTCTTCCAACCCATTGACTCGAAGTAGTTGAAATAGCGTGCGGCAGCATACTTGTCGGCTGTTGAGAGACCCATGTACTGTCCGCTCTTGATTGTAAGCTTGTTGTCGGCGAGCGTTCCCTTAGCATAAACCTGGTCGTCATGACCAGTCAGGTCGCTTAAGTAATAATCGTTGCCGTCGTTGTAGAGCTTCACGAGCTGTCGCTTTATCGTTAGAGTGTCCGTACCATCCTCATATGTGCCGTAAGTCATCACATAGTCCTTAGCGGATGCCGATTCTGGCAAAGTGACAGCAACATCTGTTTGAGGTGAGAGTATCTTGCGGTATTCGCCGAATCCTGTCCACTCGCCATCAGAATAGAACAGACCAAGACCAGAATATCCATTGTCGTTCTGCATAATGATTGAGTCGTTGCGCACAACCATCTTGAGTGTAGGATTGTCAAGGTCTATAGCCCAGAAGTTCTGACCATAATCCTCTACATATCCATATTTCATCTTGCACGCATAGCAGACATTCTCCTCGTAGGTGGATGTGGCTGCCTCATAATATATAGGCTGAGCCTCAACAGAAATCGTGTCACCATTCACCGAGCCTTTAAGCCATGAGTTGGTGGCAAACTGGCTGAAGGGGTTCTTTATGTAGAAGTAGCCATCATCGCCATACACCACATCTACCGCACGTCCCATGTCGGTAGCGGGAAGTATATAACTGAATATGGAATAATAGCCTCCGAGATTTCCTACAAGTGTCTTCAACTCACCTGCAGGCTGTTCGGTCACTAAGTCAAAAGGAGCTGACTTCATTACTGACTTTCGTTTAGGCTCGCCCTTCTTCTGACGCACTAATGTAGGCTTCTGTGTAGCTGCGGCATCCAAAGAATGTGTTTTTAAGAATTCCTGTAGCTGTGCTTCAGCAACAATAGGTTTTTGGGCAAATGATGTTGCTGCAACAAATGTCGATGCAACAGCTAAGATTAAGTATCTCTTTTTCATTTCTATTTGTTATTAGTTCAACCTTATTTGCTATTTTTTGCAAAGATATACATATTTATTTATCCAAACAATAAAATCATAAGAAATTTCATCATTTAGTCATGTTTTTCCATGTTTCACTATCGTTTTTACACGTTTACACATATTTATTTGTCCATTTAATATATTTGAATTATCTTTGCAAACAAAAAGTATAAACCGTATAGAATATGAAAAAGAAATTATTATCACTCTCTATAGCCTTGATGCTTGGCATGGATGTAGCAATGGCTGTGCCTGCACGTCCTGGAAAAATACGCATACAGCAACCTAACGGAACATACCTGACTATAGAGCTTCGCGGAGACGAATACTCACATACTGCTTACACCGAAGATGGCTATCCGCTGACTTTAGACAGCCAAGGAAAACAATATGAGTATGCTTCGGTATGCGACGGTAAGCTGGTTGCCTCTGGCATTATGGCTACTGATATAGACTGTCGTACAGAAGCAGCTAACAATTATCTTAAAAATTTCGATAAGAATAGCCTTATAATATATAATAAGGTGCAACATGAGCAAGCTGAGACAATGCGGGCAAAACAAAAAGCCAAGGCTGTGGAGAAGCGCAGCTTAGGCGACACCCGTCTGCGCATCTCAAATGTGCCCACAACAGGAAGCCCTAAGGCTCTCGTTGTGCTGGTTGAGTTTCTCGACACAAAGTTCTCGGAATATGTGGGCGATGCAAAATCTTTCTATACCGACTTGCTCAACAAACCCAACTATAGTAATGAATATGGTGCGTCTGGTAGTGCCTTCGACTTCTATAAGGCAAGCTCCAACGGACTTTACACACCTGAGTTTGATGTGTATGGTCCGGTGACTGTGAGCCAGCAGGAATCATTCTATGCCGGAACATCAGGCCAGGCAAATGTAGCACTTATGGTTTATGAAGTGGTAAAGAAAATCGATAAGGAAGTGGATTTCTCTCAATACGATACTGATGGCGACGGCGAGGTGGACAACATGTACATATTCTATGCTGGCAAGGGACAAGCCGACACCGGAACATCAGGACTTATATGGCCTCATAACGCATGGGTGAGTCTGTCGGGCTACAATATCGAGAAAGACGGAGTCGTCATCGACCGCTATGCTTGCAGTTCGGAGCTTAACGGAAAGAAAGGCACACCATTGGGAGTTGGCACCTTTGTGCATGAGTTCGGACATGTATTGGGCATTCCCGACCTTTACGACACCGAGGCTCAGTTTACATCTGGCTATACCGTAGGCAAATGGGACACAATGTGCAACGGAAGCTACAACAACGAGCAGAACACCCCACCACTCTATTCCTCATATGAGCGATATGCCTTAGGATGGATTGAACCTACTGTGCTCGACCCCTCGGAGACGAAGAAGGAAACACTCAACCCTCTTGCCGATGAGAACAAAGCTTTTCTTGTACCAGTACCGCAGAAAGACTCTGAATACTTTCTTCTTGAAAACCGACAACAGAAAGGATGGGACGAGTATCTGCCGGGACATGGTATGATTGTGTGGCACATCGACGAGAATAAGGATGCGTGGATGAAGAATGCCGTGAACAATGCCCTCAGCAATCCCGCAGGACACAAGTGCATTGATATTATGAAAGCCGACGGGATGGCTACACGCGACACAGAGGATGGCGACGCCTTTCCTGGAACGGGAAACATTAATCATGGTTCTTTCCTATCATGGGCCAACAAGAAAATATTCAACATGACGGACATTTCAGAAGATGGCGATCTTCTTGCATTCACAGTTGGAGACGGTTCTACCGACATTTCATCTATATCCGTTAATGACGCAAAAGAAGGTCCTGTATACAGTCTTGACGGCACACGCATTGCCAACAATGCTAAGAATCTGCCTAAGGGTATTTATATAAATGGAGGAAAGAAAATTGTGGTACGTTGAAAGCGTATAGATTATGAAATAAAAAAAGAGGCGTCTCGCCAACAATACAACCCACATGATTGTATAGTTGAGGAGACGCCTTTTTTATATCTCAGAATTATTTACTTTTACTTCTGAACATTAATTACTTATTCGCCCATCACCTTCTTAGGCAATACGAGATTGAGTATCACGGCAAGGAGGAAGACCACAGCCACACAGTTCTCGGCGAATACAGTACGCACGATTTCTGGGAATATGGCAAACATGCCTGTGGCTTGAGTGAAACCAAGACCCACGCTGAGCGAAAGACTTACAATTACCATATTGCGCTGTGAGAAGCCTGCACGTGCCATCATGCCGAAGCCAGCAAAAAGAATGCTGCCGAACATCATGATTGTGCAACCGCCAAGCACAGCCTGAGGTATTGTTGTAAGCGCGGCACCAATCACGGGGAAAACGCCACCAATAATCATAACCACAGCTCCCACACCGATTGTGAAGCGGTTGACAACGCCTGATATTGCTGCCAAACCTACATTCTGACTGAACGATGTGATAGGAGTACAACCGAACAAGCCCGATACTGTGCTGACAAAACCATCGCAGCAAATGGCTGAACCCATCTCCTTTGTCTCTGGATCGCGATGGAGAGCACCATTGCAGAGGGCTGACGTATCGCCAATTGTCTCTGTGGCAGACACAAGATAAACAGCCACTACAGAGAGTATTGCTCCTATATTAAACTCAGGAGTGAAGGGGAGAAGACGCGGAAAGGCAATGATTGACTGTCCAGAAAGACTGCCGAAGTTGACCATTCCCATGAAGCAAGCCAACACATAGCCTACAATAAGACCCACAAGTACCGACAGCGAACGGAGGAATCCCTTAGCGAACACCTGACAAAGAAGACAGGCAAGGAGTGTGACTGATCCTACAATCCAATTGTTCATACTGCCGAAATCGGCTGCTCCTTGTCCGCCGGCAAAAGAATTTGCTCCAATTGGCAGAAGAGAAAAACCAATAGCTGTTACAACAGTAGCCGACACAACATGTGGTATAAGCTTAATCCAGTATTTTACGAACAATCCGAGCAATCCCTCGATAAGACCGCCTACGATTACCGCACCAATGAGCGTACCCATGCCGTAAGCTCCTGCTATGCTGATGGCAAGTGAGAGGAACGTGAACGAGATGCCCATAACGATAGGCAGACGTGAGCCCACACGCCACACTGGGAATAGCTGCACAAGCGTGCCTATACCAGCTATCACCATACAGTTCTGTATGAGAGCGGCACTTACTGCACTATCCAGCCCAACGGCTGCGGCAAGAATCATGATTGGAGTGATGTTGCTGACGAACATTGCCAGCACGTGCTGTAGACCGAAGGGAAGAGCTTTTCCCAATGGCACTCTACCGTCAAGCTGATAGAGATTTTCTGTAGAATTTTTCATTGCGTTTATGAATGTTGTGAATGTGGCGACAAAGGTACAAAAAAATCAAATAAAAATTTAAATAAACTACACGAAACAAATTCCACGCCATTACACGATAACATATTCCACGCATGTCGGTGATGATGTCCACGGCGATGGTCAAGGATAACTAACCACATTAATAAGTACTAAAAATATGCAATTCTGCCATTTTTTCATAGGAAAAATGTGTAACTTTGCCACAAATTCATAGATATGGAAATAAAGAGAGACATAATAGACCATCTGAAAGAGTGGAAGACAAGCACGCGAAGAAAGCCACTGGTGCTTCAAGGAGCACGCCAAGTAGGCAAATCGTGGGCGTTGAAAAAGTTTGGTAAAGAGTGTTTTGAAAGCACCGTATACATTAACTTCGACTCTATGCCTACCATAAAGGAGGATTTCGCAAGGACAAAGGAACCGCGAAAACTTCTGAAAATACTTGAGATGACCATGGGGCAAGCCATCAACCCAGACTCCACACTAATAATTTTTGACGAGATACAAGAATGTAACGACGCTCTAAACAGCCTGAAATATTTTTGCGAGGACGCTCGCGAATACTGTATCGTGTGCGCCGGATCATTACTGGGCGTTGCCCTTAACCGTTCGGGAGCATCGTTTCCAGTGGGCAAGGTTGACTTCATGCGACTACAGCCAGTATCATTCGCTGAGTATCTACGTGCAACCAATGCCAAACTCTATGCCTCATACGAAATGATTGACGAAGTGATGACCGTACCAGAAATGCTGCATGAGCAACTTACTGATGCCTACATAGAATATCTGCCACTCGGCGGTATGCCCGAAGCCGTAAGTGCCTATCTTGATAGCCGACAATGGAGCGACGTGGCAAGCATACAAGATGGCATACTGCAATCCTACTCGCTTGATTTCGCAAAGCACATCAGCAACAAGGACATTCCACGAGTATTTCAGGTATGGGCCAATCTTCAGGACCAACTGGCACGCGAAGACAAGAAATTCCGTTATGCCGACATAAAACAAGGAGCAAGGGCGCGTGAATATGAGGGGGCAATAGAATGGCTGTGCCTCGCAGGGCTGGTACACCGTGTATCGGCTGTAGAGACCCCGCGTCTGCCACTCTCAGCCTACAAGAAAAGCAATGCTTTCAAACTGTATCTCAACGACGTTGGACTACTGTGCCGCAAGTTCGGACTCGACCCTCGCACAGCCATCCAAGGCAGCACGATGTTCACCGAGTTCAAGGGAGTGCTTGCCGAGAACTATGTGCTACAGTCGCTTGTGAGGCAGTTTGGCAACGGGCAATACTACTGGACATCGGGCAACACTGCCGAAGTGGAGTTCATTCTGCAACACGAAGGCGAGATAATCCCCATTGAGGTGAAAGCCAACCGCAACATCACCGCCAAGAGCCTTGCCCTCTACCGCAAGACCTATTCGCCACGACTGGCCGTCCGCCTGTCGACACTAAACATGCGCAAAGACAACGACCTGCTGAATATGCCGCTGTATTTGGTGGATAAATTGAAGGGGTTTGTAAAATAGTTTTTGAGACCTCTGCAACAGATAGTTCAAATATACACTACAAACTCTACGGATTGTCAAGAACAAAGCAACGGGGACGCCCCAAGGGGTGTATTATATACATAACTATATATTTACTCTTTTACCCTTTTAATACAACCGCCTTTCTGCCCAGTCGCCCCTATCCAAATTCCTATAACATATAGCCTCAGCAATATGTTGCGATCCTACACACTCTGCCCCATCAAGGTCGGCAATCGTGCGCGCCACTTTAAGTATACGGTTATAGGCACGTGCCGACAACGAAAACTTCTCCATGGCCGTGCGCAACAGATTTATTGAAGCCTCATCGGGTTCGGCAAACTGATGTATCATGCGCTCTGTCATTTGGGCATTGCAATGGATGCCACGGAAGTCCTTGAAACGAGCTGTCTGTATTTCGCGCGCCTTGATTACACGCTCACGTATGGCGGCACTTGGTTCGCCTGGCTGCACTTGGGATATATCCTTAAAAGGCACAGGCGTTATCTCGCATTGTATGTCGATACGATCGAGCAACGGACCTGATATTTTGTTCATATAACGCTGTATCTGTCCCGGAGTGCAACAGCAGCGGTGCGTAGGATCGTTATAGTAGCCACATGGACATGGATTCATCGAGGCTATAAACATAAATGAACATGGAAATTCAACAGTATATTTTGAACGTGAAATGGTTATCTTATGGTCTTCGAGAGGCTGACGCAACACTTCGAGCGTCTGCTTGTTGAACTCGGGCAGCTCATCGGCAAACAAAACTCCGTTGTGAGCCAAGGATATTTCGCCAGGCTGAGGATTAATTCCTCCGCCTACAAGCGCCACCTCACTAATAGTATGGTGTGGCGATCGGAAAGGACGCTGAGAAATAAGCGATGTGCCTCGCTTAAGTTTTCCTGCCACACTATGTATCTGCGTCGTCTCCAAACTCTCTGAGAGCGACAACGGAGGAAGTATGGAAGGCAAACGCTTTGCCATCATCGACTTGCCCGAACCCGGAGGACCAACCATAATAAGATTATGGCCGCCAGCCGCGGCAACCTCCAAGGCACGCTTTACATTCTCCTGACCGCGCACATCAGCAAAGTCAAGGTCGTATTTGTATTGTTGCTCATAGAATTCGCGTCTTGTGTCTACAAATGTAGGCTCATAGGCTGCAGCACCCGTCAGCAGTTTTATCACGTCGATAATGTTTTCCATGCCATACACGTCAAGGTTGTTAACCACGGCTGCCTCGCGCTCATTCTGCTTAGGAACAATAAGACCCTTCAACTTCTCCGACCTTGCCTTTATGGCTATCGGCAACGCACCCTTTATAGGCTGCAAAGTGCCGTCAAGACTCAGCTCTCCCACCAGCATATAATCTCCCAGCACATCGCTCACAATGGCTCCACTTGCCGCAAGTATGGCTATGGCCAATGGCAGGTCGAACGAGCTTCCTTCTTTCCTAAGGTCGGCTGGAGCAAGGTTGATAGTTATATCGCCATGCGGAAACTTATATCCATTAAACTGTACTGCCGAGGCTATGCGGTCGCGACCTTCTCTGACAGCCGTGTCGCCCAAGCCCGTCATGCGATACATCACACCAGGCACAATATTAACTTCCACAGTCACGGTGGTAACATCAAGACCGTTAACAGCAGCAGAAAAAGTCTTTACAAGCATAATAGTCAGTAGGTTTAAAGGGTTAATATATAAAAACAAAAGTAGCGGTTTTGCTTGGATTGGACAAACAAAACAATAGAAAATTTGCTTTAATTATTTGCAAAGCATCTTTTTTATACCCTTTCGGGTGCAATATAAAATAAAATTAGTATATTTGCACCCGAAAGGGTATAATCGCATATAATTATTTGATATGGACTCACCTATAGCATCATTTGTAAAGGAAAGACGCAAGATGTTTAATCTCACGCAGATTGACCTTGCGGAGAAGTCGGGAGTAGGATTAAGGTTTGTCAGAGAACTGGAGCAGGGCAAACCCACGCTGCGACTCGACAAAGTGAACCAAGTGCTGGCATTGTTCGGACATGAAGTGGGAGCTGTGCCAGTTGAAAACAACAAGTAGACGAGTTGTCGACCCAAAAACATATAAACGATGAAGAGAGCCAAAATTTACATGTACGACCGTTATGCAGGAATGCTTACCGAGGATGAGAACGGCTTTTCGTTTGTCTACGATGCAGAATATCTGCAGCAGTCGGATAACGAGCCAATAAGCCTGACCATGCCACTACAAGAGGAGCCTTATGAAGACAAGGTGCTATTCCCATTCTTCGACGGACTCATTCCCGAAGGATGGCTGCTTAACATTGCCGAACGCAGCTGGAAAATCAACCAACGCGACCGTATGTCGCTTCTGCTCGCCTGCTGCAAGGATTGCATAGGAGCCGTGAGCGTAGTGCCAGAAGAAGAAAATATATAAGTAGCAATCACCCCCAAAAAACACAACTATGAACAAATGTCTATTCTGCTATAAACCATTGAAAGCCGGACAAGTAGACTTTCATCCTGCTTGCGCACGTAAACTGTTCGGCGTGAAAGAAGCTCCTGCACTACCCTATTGCCGCAGTCAGATATCCGACCTCGCAAAACAGGTGGTGCGTGCACAGACCACACTTACTGGCGTGCAAGCCAAGCTGTCGCTTGACGTCAACCCCGGAGGACGCAACGAACCCGACCGGTTCACTATTGTAGGATTGTGGGGAAGATACATCCTAAAACCCCAGACAGATGCCTATCGCGCCCTGCCCGAACTCGAAGACCTCACCATGCATATGGCTGAGGCGGCTAAGATTGCCGTGGTGCCCCACTCACTTATACGCTTTGCCGACGGTGAATTATGCTACATAACACGACGCATCGACCGCGAGCGCAACGGCTCAAAGATTGCAATGGAGGACATGTGCCAACTGTCGGAACGCCTTACCGAATACAAATACAAAGGCTCATACGAGCAGATTGCAAAGCTGATAAAGAAGTATTCCGCCACTCCGCAACTCGACCTTGTGAACTATTGGGAGGTGGTGGTGTTCTCGTGGATTACGGGCAACTCCGACATGCATCTAAAGAACTTCTCGCTCTACAAGACTACTCTCGGCTACACTCTCACTCCTGCCTACGACCTCCTGTCCACAGCCATCGTGATGCCTGAGGACAAAGAGGAACTTGCATTAACGCTCAACGGCAAAAAGGCAAAGCTGAAACGCAGCGACTTTGAACACTCGATAATAGCGTCGGGAGTGAACGAGAAAGTGCTTGAGAATATTGCCAAGAAGTTTCGCAAGGCTCTGATAAAATGGGTGGCATTGATTGACGACTCGTTTTTGCCCGACGATTTCAAGCGACAATACAAGAGACTTATTATAGGAAGAATGCTGAAACTGAAATAGCTTTTCACGCCAGCATACTTGCATTTTACAGAAATAACTTGTAAATTTGCGGAAAAACATAAAATGGAAGAAGATTTCGACATACGACAGGAGCAGGTGGTCAAGGGCGAGAAAGACTTTGAGAACGCTCTGCGACCGCTGCGCTTTGGCGACTTCAGCGGACAGCAAAAGGTGGTGGACAACCTTGAGGTGTTTGTGGAGGCTGCCAAATACCGCGGCGAACCGCTCGACCACACTCTGCTCCACGGGCCTCCGGGTCTGGGAAAAACAACTCTTAGCAACATTATCGCCAATGAGCTTGGCGTAGGTTTTAAAATCACAAGCGGACCGGTGCTCGACAAGCCGGGCGACCTTGCAGGTATTCTCACATCGCTTGAGCCGCGCGACGTGCTCTTCATCGACGAGATCCACCGTCTGTCTCCCGTTGTCGAGGAGTATCTATACTCGGCTATGGAGGACTACCGCATCGACATCATGATCGACAAAGGTCCGTCGGCACGCTCGATACAGATAGATCTCAATCCCTTCACTCTTGTGGGCGCCACCACACGCAGCGGACTCCTCACGGCTCCTCTGCGAGCCCGTTTCGGCATCAACCTGCATTTGGAGTACTACGGACCAGAGATGCTACAAAAAATAATCAAGCGTTCGGCCATGATTATGCGAGTGCCCATCGACGACGATGCCGCAATAGAGATTGCACGACGCTCGCGAGGCACGCCCCGTATTGCCAATGCTCTGCTACGGCGTGTGCGCGACTTTGCCCAGGTGAAAGGCAACGGACACATCGACCGCGACATTGCACGCCTCTCGCTATCGGCTCTCAACATCGACCAGTATGGACTTGACGAGATTGACAACAAAATTCTGCTTACCATCATCGACAAGTTCCGTGGCGGACCAGTAGGCGTAAGCACCATTGCCACCGCTATTGGCGAAGACACGGGTACTGTAGAGGAAGTCTACGAGCCTTATCTCATCATGGAGGGTTTTATCAAGCGCACACAACGCGGACGCATGGTCACTCCGCTCGCCTATCAGCATCTCGGACGACCTATGACGGGATTCAACACTACGGAGCCTTCGCTGTTCGATTGAGAGCAAGCAAAAACATTTTTGCCCATAGGCAGAAATCTAACTAATATGTTATCTGCGACTTGTGAGAACTATTAAGACAACACGATAACATTCTTTTTTATGGCTCATCCGGAATATGGAGTAATAGAATACAAGAAGGGGCTTTTACAAAAACAATAAAAACACCCGATTGTTGATAAACCCTACAGGTTCAATCTATTTGTTTAAGGTTGGATATCGAGAGCAAGCTCTCGATATCCAACCTTAAACAAATAGATTGGTGCAGCAGCACTAAGCCAACAATCGGGCGATAAACAAAAAAAACATTGTGACCATATCCTCAAACAATATATATTTAAAACATTAGGGCAACATGATAAACAAAGGAGTTATAAATTGGTGATTATTGAATCCAAGGATATTTGTTTTCAAATCGTCTACATAATTTATATAGTATAACAGATTGAATCAGAACTACCTACAGAAATATTGAACTAATTAACGGGACAATAGTGGTTATTTTTAGTTAATCTTTTTCCATATCTTATCTTTATTTCTTGAAATTTTATTATTTTTGCAAAGCAATCTATAATAGACAGACTATGATTGCAGGAACTATATTGTTGAACTTTTAAAATTTACATAAAAAAGAAACAGAAATAAACACAAGAATAAAACGCTAAAAGTTTTGCAATTCCAAGAATTGCAACCTCTCAAAGAGATTACAAACGAGATATTATAATCCCACTATTATTAACGAAGCGTTTCTGTTCTATACTTTTGATATTGAGCTTTAATGCTCTTGTTCTCTAATCATGAATACCGCCAAACATTCAACGCATGAGGACAAGTAGTAGGAAGGTTCACGCTAATAAGGCGTGAACTGTTCCTTGCTTGTTATGCGTACAGGTCACTTGGCGGTAACCTATGATTAGACAAGCTGTGGAACGGTTACACGCCCTTTTTTATGAACCTGCAATGAAACATACTTTTTTATTTTTATTCATTCTTGGTCTTGGTATAAATATCCATGCAGAAGAAAAGCAATCTATTTTTTTTCTTTATTCCATGGATAATTTCCAAACTGAGCCACAACAAATTGGAATTTCACTATTTGACAGCCCTAAACTTAAATTCAACGATGGCCTGCTTGAGATTAGTTACAATAATAACTCTCTCACTTTCGAAGAAGAGTTCATATATAATTTTTCATATAGCTCGACACCTGCATCCACAGCTATACAAACTCCCAATGTGACAAAAAAAATTAGCATAGAGCTGAAAGAAAACACCATCATGCTGAAAGACTTGTTGCCTAATACGAGATTGTACGTATATACCCTTGAAGGAAATGTCGTCAAAAATATCTCTTCTGATTCACAAGGCACAGCAAATGTCTCATTACCAAGTGGTGTTTACATTATTAAAGTTCAAGAACAACAATTTAAAATTTCCATCAAATGAAAAGAATAGCTTTTATAATATTTTTGTCTGTCACTTTCGTTAACTCTCTCTTTGCGCAAGTACCACAAGAAATGATTGGTTTTGCCACTGAAGAGAACGGATGTTATTATATTCAAAAATCAGATATTGACAGCATTGTATACTCAGATTATGATATGGATAGCGTTTCGTATGCACCAAACAAAATGACGCAAGTAATCTATACAAAACGTGGCATTTATAGATTGCCATTATCAGATATCAAATATATTGGAGGAATTGGCAATAACACAAATGAAGGATTCATAAAGGTTAATTTCACAAGTAGTGACGCATACGAAATTGAAGCTAACTCTGCGAAGGTTAACTGCAACTTTGAAAGTAATCAGTTTAACAATTGCAGATATGGTATAGTATATGGTTTAAGTGCAAATCCTACTACGTCAGATTTTGCATTAGAATCCACAAACTATTTGAACGAGAGTTCCTCTGCAACATTTACGCTCAGCCTTCCTCTTCAAAATCACAAGTATTATTATCGTCCTTATGTTATAGCAAACAACGATACATATTATGGAGATGTCAAGTCATTTAATACAAAAGTATTTAGGGACGCAAAAATAGGTTGGACAGAATTTTACAAATCTGCTAATGGAGATAAATGGAAAGACAACAGCAACTGGTGCTCAGACTATCCACTCTATAATTATTGGTATGGAATGAGGGAGGACAATAGATGCACCGCATTAGAGCTCAATGCAAATAACGTAACTGGTAATCTGTACCTAAATGAGTTAGAATTCAATGCATTATTCCTACGCGACAACAATATCAATTCTATAACTATAGATAATTGCCTTTCATATTGCGGTCGACAAGGGTCTAACAATGGTTGGAAATATACTAGCCGCTTCACTTTGGATCAAAACAAGGTTCCTGTAAGTATCAACATGAAGAACTCATGCCTTGTTAAAGGAATCTTCATATCTGCAAGAAATACGTCATGTAAAGATATAAACATAAATGACTGTTGGTTCTCTTCTAATTTGAATAAAAAAGAAAGAGAAAGCTACAACCATGGACTCCAGATATATACCCAATCCATCAACAATCTCAATATTGAGAATTGCCAGTACATATCAGACATCCAGGGTAACAGAATGGGTTACTATACGGGGGTTCCTATAGGAGATCAAGATTACTTCCCTTCAGAAGATGATCAAAAAAGAGTTGAAGTTAACAACATGACCATTACAAATACAACATTCACTCCTTTTTATCCAGACGGTTATCCAAACAGATATCATTGGGTTGGATACGACGAACCAATTATAAGAGGTTTCAACATTAAAAACTTAACACTCAAGGCAATAAATGATAACTATAAATTTGAAGACACTAAGATTGATTATTTAAAGCTTCTGCCACAAGTTAGATACACAAGAAATGATGTGTCTTTTTCAGGAGAATCCATAATTATTAAAGACAATGCTGAGGTAGATACTATACACATTATAGGTGAATCTACAGAACAAGAAATGGCATTATATGTTTGGTTTAGCATTAATAGTGAACCAAAATTAAAGAATATCATTTTCGAAAACGCATATGATAATAAAATATTGCCTATACAATACCTCGACATGCCAGTCTATATTGAATCCATTTCTTTCATCAATGTAAAAAGACTTAGAGAGAACTATCCAGAATGTAATATAAAAGACATATATATAAAACGATGTAACTTTGAAAGTTTACCGGAAGCTGAGGCTAACACCATCTACCATATAACAAATTCAGTTTACAATTACAAAATAAACCACGAATGGTACGATGTTGCTATTACTAATTTTGTAGGAACGAGAGAACAATTTATACAGGCATACGGAGAAAGTAGTTATTGATCTTCTAAACAAGCAAATATTACATAATACATACAAAAAGTCCGTGGGTACATTAATAAACGCCACGGATTTTTTGTATGCTCCCTATCAAACAGGATTTAAGAACTTTTTATTTCTTCAGCATATATTTCTTACCATTCTTTATCACTATGCCATTGGTGTTTCCGTTTATCTTCTGTCCACCGAGATTATAGGCTTTTCCATCGCCCGAGAGCATTCCTTCATCCACCTTAGGAAGAAGGATTCCGCTCTCAGAACCAGCAACAGCTCCCGAAGTAACATCAACCTCATAGATGCGCACAAACGGACCGTCATTAGCTCTTGTTTCACGCACAAGGAGCTTGAAATATCTTATGTCGGCCGCTTTATCAAGAATCACGCGGAACGACGACTTTGAAGGAGCGTTGTCGTCGGTCTTGAGCAATGTCCAGTTGAGATTGTCGGTAGAGCCATAGATGTCGTAGGCCTTGATGTAGCGGTTGGAGTTGTCGCCCATCTTTATGAGGAATCCACCCACATTCTTCACTTCAAGCATGTCGACAGTAATGAAGTGAGGCAGCTGGGCTGTAGCACTATACCATTGTGGATGCCAATAGGTGTTGTCGTCGCCATCCACTATCTGCTGCGCACGGCCGTTGGAGCCTTCACCCACAGTCTCTTCCGACGAGCAGTCTACAGCTTGCCAACCAGTCTTGTTGAACAGATTCTCCGTGAAGAGTCTGTCCTGCTCGGCACGCTTCTCCTCGTTTGCAATGGCAGCAATCACACGGTCGTTGAGCGGAGTAAGATTGATGGTGTCTACGGGTGTGTTGTCCGTGGCAAGCTTCACGCTGCGTCCAGTCTTATTGGTAGATGTGTAGCCACCGGTCTGCATGAAGAATGTGCGGTCGGCTGCATTCTCAGTCGCGCCCTGTCCGAAGTCGCTTCTCGCACCCACTTCGCTACCTCCGTCGGTATTGCCAAAGCCTATGCTGTTGCAGTTGTACCACTTGCCGTCGTAGCGCGAGCGGGCATAGCCGTTGCGGTAATAAGCCACGCGGTTGGCCTGACCAGTGGCAGCATTATAGTTTTCGAGGAATGAATACCATGAGCTGAAGTGTTCCGACGAGTTGCGCTTGCGCACAGTAGCCATATACTGCCAACCCTTGCCGTCGAGCGCATTAAACCATGCCGACACAAGCATGTTGTGCTGTTCGTGCACCACAGTCTGTCCACCCACCTTTGTTGTATAGGATGTTGTCTCTGGACGGCAGTTGGTGATGAACTGCACATATCTTCCTGGTGTCCAGTAAGGACCCTTGCGATAGGTCTGCACGCCAGTTCCCTCGTTGCCAAAACGGTTGACCGTGGTGAGCGCATCCCAGTCTATGGCTCCTGCACGCAGATATTCGGGCAGGTCGGGGTCCTCATCGGTAGAGCCGTCATCCCACATCGAGAAGAGTACATCATGGCGTGGCTGTCCATCGTCGGTATAACCGTTCATCTGTATGCCCATATATCCGTTGAGCACACCAAGCGACATGGCGTAGGTGCCAACTATATCCGACTCCTCGGGCAGCATTATCTCCATGAAGCACCAGTCGTAAGCGTCGCCCTTGGGAGCGGCAGCATCGTTAGACGCCCATGAGGTGAGATGCACAGAGGGTGACGATAGATAGTTGGCTGCATAAGGGGCCTCCGACGACGAGGAATTGAACTTGAAGCTTCGTATGCTGTTGATGTTGTCGTTGCCCGAAAGGCATTCCAGGCGGTAGCGGTAGTAAGCCGGACGCTTGAATGTGGCGTCGCCAATGGTTACATCCATATCCTTGCCAGTACCAGTCACCGAGAATTCCTTCTGCATAACGTTGGTTGCGGGCGAGTTGGGATTAGTGATGGTCAGTCGGAACTTTACGGTTGCACCCATCTTCACATTCAGCTTGATGGCGTTGGTAGCAGTACTGATGGCATGATGGAAGTAATATACTGCGCAGGCATTGGCATTGGTCCATGACGTTAGGCGTCGGTTGTTCATGGGATGTCCATTGGCGTCGCGGTCTTCGCCAGGAATACTGATTCCGGTTGCCCCTACCTTTCCGTCAATGGTTTCTACATAGCCGTGAGCAGCCGACAATTCCGTCTCGACGTTTGCAGCTTGTGTGTTCATTGCAAATAGTGCAATGGCTGCACCAAGCATGGATTTCTTTAAACAAATCATAATAGTGTTTTTTAGTAAATTGGTTTTATAGTTAGGGAGCAAAAGTACAAATAAACTTTCAAAAAGGTTGTTTTATAAGAAAAAATTTACGAATTATTTTTCTTGCAATAATTCTTTAGCAATTTGTTCACAACCAATAAATTTCGTAACTTTGCCGTAGACTAAAGACGCGGCAACCCACTTGCCGTTACACTAACCCACACAAACCTTATGGAACAACTACTCCACTACATATGGAAGCATCGCATCCTTCCGCTCCAAGAGCTACGCACCACCGACGGACAGCCTGTGGAAGTAATCGACCCTGGACTGCACAACAGCCATGCCGGACCCGATTTCTTCAACGCCAAACTACGCATTGGCGACACCATGTGGGTGGGCAATGTGGAGATACACGAACGGTCGGCCGACTGGTTTATGCACTCTCACGACAGCGACCCTGCATATAATAATGTTGTGCTGCATGTGGCCCAGGTTATTGATGCCGATGTTGTGACTGCCGATGGCTCGCGTCCGCCACAGATGGAACTGCACGTACCGCCGTATGTTATGCAGAACTACCGACGTCTGCTTGCAGCCGACCGCTATCCTCCATGCCGTGATACTGTAATGCAGCTGCCAGGCATCTCCATACACGCTTGGATGAGTGCGCTTGGTGCCGAAAGGCTTGCCGACAAATGCAAGGCTATAGAGCAACGCGTCAAGGCGGCGGGTGGCTCATGGGAACAGGCTTTCTTTGCCACGATAGCCCGCAGCTTCGGCTTCGGAGTCAACAGCGAGGCGTTTGAGCAATGGGCGGCACAGTGTTGGGCAAGTTGCGACAGTCG
>OBCL01000106.1_pt1 | contig 22781 bp, 16 predicted proteins | sample 1495931 | NCBI WGS metagenome assembly OBCL01 (sample SAMN03418275, study PRJEB22391) | human gut metagenome | biome: human-gut; feature: organic feature; material: feces | host: Homo sapiens | place: Tanzania | collected 2013-01
TTCTATCCATCTATCACCATTTCTGGTACAGGTGCATTCACCAATTCTGCTGGTGCAGGCATCGTGAACCCAGGTAAGTGGTTGCTTTCTGCTGTTGGTTCATTGGTTCAGCCAATCTTCCAGAATGGTAGAATCATTGCCGGATTGAAGGTGGCTAAGATGCAGTATGAGCAGGCTTACAACACCTGGCAGAACACCGTGCTGAAGGCAGGTAGCGAGGTGAGCAATGCCCTCGTTCTCTACAACTATTCTGACGAGAAGGGTAAGGTGGAGGCTAAGCGCATCGCCGTACTCGAGCAGAATGTGGAGGATACACGTAAGTTGATGTCAGAGGCTGGCGGTTCTTATCTGGAGGTAATCCAGGCACAGTCTTCTCTGCTCAACGTACAGCTCTCTAAGGTAGCTGATGACTTCTACAAGATGCAGGCAGTAGTTAATCTCTACTATGCATTGGGTGGAGGAGCTAAGTAGTTTATAGTTAATAATTAATAGTTTATAGTTATGGCTAGTATAATAAGTCCAAAGGCAGAGGTTTCTCCAAAGGCTAAGATTGGAGACAACTGCAAGATCTATCCATTCGCCTATATTGAGGACGATGTGGTCATCGGCGACAACTGTACCATCTATCCATTCGTGAGCATCATGAACGGTACTCGCATGGGTAATAATAATAAGGTGTTCCAGGCAGCCGTTATCGCTGCCCTCCCACAGGATTTCAACTTTACCGGTGAGGAGAGTGAGGTAGTGATTGGCGACAACAATACCATCCGTGAGAACGTGGTTATCAACCGTGGTACTCACAAGGGTGGCAAGACCGTTCTGGGCAACAACAACTTCCTGATGGAAGGTGCCCATATCTCTCACGATACCGTAATCGGCAACGGTTGCGTATTCGGTTATGGTACCAAGATTGCAGGCGACTGCGTGATTGGTAACGGTGTAATCTACTCAACATCCGTAGTAGAGAACGCCAAGACTAGAGTAGGCGACTTGGCGATGATTCAGGCAGGTACCACCTTCTCTAAGGATATTCCTCCTTATATCATTGCCGGTGGAAAGCCTGTGAAGTATGCAGGTCCTAACACCATCATCATGGAAGCAGCCGAGCTTACCGAGAAGGTTCGCAAGCATATTGCTAATGCCTACCGATTGGTATTCCATGGTCAGACATCCCTCTTCGATGCCATCAACCAGATCAAGGATCAGGTGCCGGATGGTCCGGAGATTCAGAACATCATCCAGTTCCTGGAGAGTTCTAAGAAGGGTGTCATCACTAAGATGTAAAATTTGCTTAGAAGGATTTGATCCTTCGGTTTACATTATGTTTAGTTAAAATTCAAGTCATACCTATTTGAATTTTACTCAGTATCTTGAAAGGGCTGGCCGTGAGGTCGGCCCTTTTTAATGTTTGATAGCATGGGTGATACAACTATCCCTAATAGAAAAAGATTCTATCCCTAATGGAAAAAGCTTCTATCCTTAATGGAAAAAGCTTCTATCCTTAATAGAAATCTCCGTTCATAAGTTTTGAACGCACATTCAACGATGCTGAATACACATTCAACGTCGCTGAACGTACATTCAACGTCGCTGAACGGAGATTTTCATTAGGCTTAGCAACAATTTCAATGAATGGTAGCAATAAATTCCTCTTATGATATCCACAAATTCTATTAAGGATAGTCGTAATATCAATCTATTCCATCATCCATCACATACTATAATAGAGTCAAGTTCCTTATGCAGCGATATTCTCTTCCCTTAATAATTAATTGAATAAATGCAAATAAATGCAATTTTATTTTGTTATCTCTTCGTTTATGTGTATCTTTGCAAACAATTTGGGTAATTACGCCCTTCCGGTCTGAAAATAAATAGATTTAGAAATGAGAAAGAAACAATATAAGCCTCGCAATCATCGTGGATTGCAGGTTGTTACTTTATGCATCAGCACCGCCATGGTGCTTGTTTTGTTGGGATTGGTCATCTTTTCCGTATTGATGGGAAGAAACCTCTCTTCCTATGTCAAGGAGAACCTGGTGGTACAGGTGATGCTGGAGCAGGATGTTACCAATCCTGAGGGCTTGCAGATGTGTAAGCGCTTGAAGGCTCGTCCTTACGTGAAAGGTCTGACCTATATCACCAAGGAACAGGCTTTGAAGGAGGCTACCCGCGATCTGGGTACCAATCCTAGCGAATTTGCCGGTGTGAACCCTTTCCAGCCATCTATCGAAATCACGACACAGGCGGATTATGCCAACAATGATTCCCTGAAGTGGATAGCCAAGGAGCTGAAAAGCTACTCGCGCGTGACGGAAGTAAGTTATCAGCACGACTTGATAGAACAGGTGAACAATTCGCTCACCAAGATAAGCATCGGTCTTCTTATCGTAGCTGCTCTGCTTACCTTTATCTCGTTCTCGCTTATCAACAATACGGTGAGACTGGGCATCTATGCCCGCCGATTCTCCATCCATACCATGAAGCTGGTGGGTGCATCCTGGGGCTTCATCCGTAAGCCTTTCATCAAGAGGGCTGTGTTGGTGGGTGTGGTTGCGGCTTTGCTTGCTGATGGTTTCCTCGGTGGATGCCTCTATGCCTGGTCGCTTCACGAGCCGGAACTGGTCAATGTGCTCGGCTGGCAGGAACTTGCCATCACAGGCGGTTCGGTCTTCCTCTTCGGTATCATCATCACGGCTCTCTGTGCCAACATCTCGGTGAACAAGTTCCTCAAGATGAAGGCGGGAGATCTCTACAAAATTTAAACATTACACATTAAACATTATATATAATGGATAAGAAGAATTTAGCATTTGACAAGATGAACTTCATCTTGTTGGCAATTGGTATGGCAATTGTCATCATCGGTTTCCTCCTGATGAGCGGCGCTGGCTCTAACGAGCACTCTTTCGATGCTGATATTTTCAGTACTCGCCGTATTGTAGTGGCACCAACCGTTACCCTGATTGGTTTCCTTTCGATCATCTATGCGGTTATACGCAAGCCTAAGGATGAATAGGGTAAGACAATCAAGTAAATAAACAAGGGAGTAGGCTTTTCAATTCCCTATATATAATAAGGTATAAAAAATAATCAGTAATCAATGAATTGGTTTGAAGCTTTAGTGTTGGGACTCATCCAGGGTCTCACAGAGTATTTGCCTGTAAGTAGTAGTGGTCACTTGGCTATCGGTGCCCATCTTTTCGGCATCAATGGTGAGGATAACTTGACTTTTACCATCATGGTACATGTAGCTACCGTGCTGAGTACATTGGTAATTCTTTGGAAGGAAATCGACTGGATTCTGAAGGGTCTCTTCAAGTTCCAGATGAATGAGGAAACCAAGTATGCCCTCAATATCGTTATCTCTATGATTCCTGTGGGAGTAGTAGGTCTGTTTTTCAAGGACCAGGTAGAGGAAGTGTTCGGTTCAGGCTTGCTCATCGTGGGCATCATGCTTCTCGTAACTGCATGTCTTCTTACCTTCTCTTACTTCGCCAAGCCACGCCAGAAGGAGAATATTTCTCCTCTGCATGCATTCATCATCGGTCTCGGTCAGGCGCTTGCAGTATTGCCAGGTCTTTCACGCTCTGGTACTACCATCGCTACCGGTCTTTTGCTGGGCGACAAGAAGGAGAAGATGGCTCAGTTCTCATTCCTCATGGTGATTCCTCCTATCTTGGGTGAGGCATTGCTCGACCTTCTGAAGGGTCTGAAGGGAGAAGAGGCACTTGGCGGCATCGATGCATTCCCTATGATTGTGGGATTCGTCGCTGCATTCGTATCTGGCTGCCTGGCTTGTAAGTGGATGATCAATATCGTGAAGAAGGGTAAGTTGGTATATTTCGGTATCTATTGTGCCATTGCAGGTGCCGTTACCATCATCTGTTCATTAATATAATATATGGATTTTAGAAAAGGAGAAATTATAGCCATCGACAAGCCTTATCGCATGTCGAGCTTTGGAGCACTGGCGCACGTTCGCTATCTGCTCAGCAAGAAACTCGGCTTCAAGGTGAAGATAGGACATGCCGGTACGCTCGATCCCCTTGCTACGGGTGTGTTGGTGCTCTGCACGGGTAAATGTACCAAGCAGATTGAGCAATTGCAGACACATACCAAGGAATATACGGCAACGCTTCAGTTGGGTGCTACCACCGCAAGCTACGACAAGGAGCACAGTGTAAACCATACTTTCCCTACCAAGCACATCACCCGTGAGCTGGTAGAGGAGGTGCTGAAGCAGTTTGTTGGTGAGATTCAGCAGGTTCCACCTACCTATAGTGCCGTGAAGGTGAATGGCGACCGTTCCTATGCCTTGCGCAGAGCAGGCGAGGAGGTGCAGCTGAAGCCTAAGACCGTGCGTGTGGATGAAATCGAACTCACCGATTACAACGATGAGGAGAAGACGGCAAGCATCCGAGTGGTTTGCGGTAAGGGTACTTACATCCGTTCCCTGGCACGCGACATCGGTCGTGCCCTGGATAGCGGTGCCTTCCTGACAGCCCTCCGCCGTACCAAGGCAGGAAGCTTCTCGGTAGAGAACTGCATCGACTTTGACCATTTCCAGGAGTGGCTCGATGCACAGGAGATAGAAGACTGCCTTGCCAACAACTAGGCTCGAATTTCGAGAAATGACATGAATAGTAAATCATCTTAAGAAAGGAGATATAATATCACATGAAACTATCACAATTCAACTTTAAGTTGCCAGCTGCTCAGGTGGCACTTTATCCACATAAGACTAAGCGTGTGGTCAAGACTGCTAGTGGTGAACGTACATTCGAGATTACCCGTCGTGACGAGTCTCGACTGATGGTGCTCCACAAGAAGTCGGAAACCATCGAGATGTATAAGAAGGACGAGAATGGCAAGGATATGGTAGATGCTGATGGCAATCCAGTATTCCTGCAGTTCAAGGATATCGTCAACTACTTCGAAGAGGGTGATACCTTCATCTTCAATGATACCAAGGTATTTCCAGCGCGCCTTTATGGTACCAAGGAGAAGACTGATGCCAAGATTGAGGTGTTCCTGCTCCGTGAGCTGAATGCCGAGATGCGCCTTTGGGATGTGCTGGTAGAGCCTGCACGCAAGATCCGTATCGGCAACAAGCTCTTCTTTGATGATGTCAACGAGATGGTAGCCGAGGTAATCGATAATACCACAAGCCGTGGTCGTACCCTCCGTTTCCTCTATGATGAGGATGGCAATCACGATGTCTTCAAGCGTTCACTCTTTGCATTGGGTGAGGCTCCGCTTCCTCGCTATATCATCGATGCCCGTGAGAATCATCACGCTACAGAGGATGATATGGACGATTTCCAGTGTGTATTCGCCGATAAGGAGGGTGCCGTAACAGCTCCTGCTACAGGTCTTCATTTCTCTCGTGAGTTGATGAAGCGTCTGGAGATCAACGGCATCAACGAGGCTTACATCACCCTGCATTGCGGATTGGGCAACTTCCACGAGATTGAGGTTGAGGACCTTACCAAGCACAAGATGGATTCTGAGCAGATGATTATCTCTAAGGAAGCTTGCGAACTGGTGAACAAGACCAAGCTGGAAGGTCATCGTGTATGCGCCATCGGTACCAGCGTGATGAAGGCTACAGAAACAGCTGTAGGTACAGACGGAATGATGAAGGAGTTTGATGGATGGACCAATAAGTTCATCTTCCCTCCATACGATTTCGGATTGGCTGACTGCGCTGTAGCCAACTTCTATCATCCAGAGTCAACCTTGATGATGTGTACCGCTGCCTTTGGTGGTTACGACCTGGTATATGAGGCATACAAGAAGGCTGTGAAGAATGGCTATATGTTTGGTTGCTATGGTGACTCACTGTTGATACTTCCAGACTAAATGGAGGAATAAACAGTTTTTGTACATATAAAAGTAATTGATATTCAGTAGTTAAGCTGAGTTATCCACAGTTTTTATAAAAGTGTGAATAAGTATGTATAAAGTATATTTAAGCCTTGGCACGAATCTGGGCAACCGGAAGCGTAATATTCGTGAGGCTATCGATAAAATAGGAGAGCAGATTGGTGTGGTAGAGCGCCAGTCTGCTCTTTACGAAACCAAGCCTTGGGGCTATTCTTCTCCCAACGACTTCATCAATTCCTGTGTGCTGGTTCTCACCTCCATGGCTCCCCGCCAGGTATTGGAGGCTACCCAGCGCATAGAGCAGGAGATGGGCAGAACCCTGAAGTCTGTAAATGGAGAATATCACGACCGCATCATCGATATCGACATTCTGATGATAGATGATCTGGTCATTGATGAGCCCGATTTCAAGATTCCTCATCCTCTGATGGAAGAGCGCGACTTCGTGATGATTCCTCTGAAGGAGATATTAGATTAAAAGAATATTTATGCAATTGTTCAGCAGTTATCATATACTTTCATGGGCAATCGTATCAATAGCTTTGATTGCTCTTATGGGATTCTATGTTGCCAGCTTGCGCTCCACAGTAAGGAGGCAAGCTCGCATCATCAATTCCATACGTCGCCAGTTGCAGGATCTCCTGGCTTCTTCTCCTGCGGATGGAGCTTCTTTCAGAAAACGGTCTTTGGATGAAATGCAGAATGCTGTTGCCGACCAGGCACTCCATGTCTTGGATGCTGAGCAGGAGCTGTTTGTTAAGACCACTCTGTATATGAAGGAGCACGCTCCTTTTACCAATCCGGATCTGCGCATAGATGATCTGGCAAAAGCATTGTGTACCAACCGTACAACTTTGGCAAACTGCATTAGGAAATATACTTCAGGCGACCTTACCTTATTGCAGTATATCAATCATTATCGCATAACTCATGCGGTGCAGTTATTGGCAGATCCGGAGAATAAACAGACGATTTCCCAGATAGCAGAGGCTTCGGGCTATCGTTCACGCAGTGTATTCAATCGCCAGTTTGCCTTGATTTATCATTGTTCTCCATCCGTTTTTCGGGAGAATTCTCTTTGCCAGGCAGAAGGAGAGATTCCTTCTGATTTGGAAAATACGCTGGAAAAATAGGCAAGCGAAGAGAATCCGCATTCGAAGGCAACTTCCTGGAGTTTTTTCTCAGGCTCTTTCATCATGATTCTCTTAGCCTCGTCTATGCGTAAGCTTGCTACCCAGCTGCTGAAGTTCATGTCATATTCATCCTTGATGAATGTAGATAGGTAGGTCTTGTTGGTATATAGTCTGGTGGCAAGTTCTTCCAGGGTGAATTGCTCGTGCGTATAAGCCTTGGCTTTCACCCATGCAGCTATTCTTGGGCGCAGGATATTCCTGAAGTCCTCCTTGTATGGCTTTTTTGTTCTGCTGGTTGCAGTAACTTCTTCTCCTTCAGCTTCTTCATCCTCTTCTTTCACCTTCCTTTCCTTATGGTTCAAGTTGTTGGATTGTGTTTTGTCCATAATGCCAATCATTTCTTCGGTTGTTGCCAGGCGTAGGGTTGCGTATTCCTTGGCAAAGTTGATGAAGTTAACGGTGATATATACATTCACGGCAACGACATAGAACTGCAAAAGCCAGTTGAAGACTGCTCCTGAGGTGATGGAAAAGACGCCGAAGGCAAGCAGAATATAGAATAACCAATGGCTGATGTAGAGCCATCTGATCTGGCTTTTCTTGTCGGAAGAGAAATAATTCTCCAGCAATTCATTGCGCTGAAGATAGCTTCTATTAAAGAAAATGAGATGTCTGGCGCATAGTTCTATGATACCCAGCAAGGCGACGATGAGCAGGAATTGCCTGTACGCTGACAGAGCATCGACCATGGCGATGAGGGCTATAAATGCAGTAACTCCAAACTTGATGGCTGTTATCTTGCAGCGTTGTCTGGAGATGTAGGTATAGTCGGTCAGACTGCCAAAGGAAAAGGTATAGCAGATGCCTATGAGATAGAACAGGATGGTATCGAAACTGGCTACCCATGCGTTTTCGCGGGTCCATAGACCAGTAAAGGTTGCCAGCCAGATCCAGATGTTTATGCTTGTCATCCACATACCGGCGGCTAACATCCATTTGGATTTCCGGTAGGGAGCATAGACATCTGTCTTGGGTGACTTGAAGAAAATAAGTACGAGACCTAGGATGCAATAAATGATACTGGTCATCGTAACTAAGTATGTAAAATTGCGCTCTAAGAAATGGATCATAGTTTTCTTCTTTTACTTGTTTCTGCTTTTTTTGTTTACTAAGAGTCTGCTAGCTGCAGCATTGGAAACTTGTTTCCTTATTGCTGGGTACAGCTTTGCGTCTGCAAAGGTACAAAACATTTTCCTAAATATGAAATTTTCTTGTTCTAAATTTGCAATAAACTGATTTTTAGGTGTTTTTAGGCGTATTACCCCCCCCCTAATGTGTTCGGTCTTTTTACGTTTTAACATCAAAGGGGCACGATTTTTTTCTTTTTGTCTAAAATGAAAAACCCTGATTTTCTATTTTTTAAAGCCTGTTTTACCCTTTTATTCTATCTTTGCACGCAATTAAAAGATGTAATAGTATAGATAATAATTAAGATAATCAGATTATGATATTTGATAGAATTGTATTAGTAACTATATTGATGATGAATTGTTGTTTCCCGCCTCTTACTGCCCATTCGGCTGAGCAGCACAAGCAGGTTCAGCAGTTAGGGCACACTAGGCAGTTTGGAATCAAGACCAACTTGCTTTACTGGGCTACCACCACTCCCAATTTGGGAGTGGAGGTGGCTACTGGAAAGAAGCATACAGCACAGGTATTCTTCGGCTTGAATCCCTGGAAGCAGAGTGGCGGTGACCATTCGAGTCTCCGACACTGGATGGTGATGCCGGAATACCGCTACTGGTTCAATCAGAATTTTGAGGGTTGGTTCCTGGGTGTCCATGCCTTGGGCGGTCAGTATAATGTGGGAGGCGTGAAGTTTCCTTTCGGATTGTTGAAAGGACTGCGCGATCACCGTTATGAAGGTTGGTATGCCGGAGGTGGCATCACAGCCGGTAAGCAATGGATTCTTTCCAGGCACTGGAATCTCGAGGCTTCAATCGGTCTGGGGTATATCCATACCAAATATGATAAGTTCGAATGTGGTACTTGTGGTGAAAAACTCAAATCTGCTCATAAGAATTATGTGGGACCCACCAAGGTGGTTCTTTCACTCATTTACTTAATTCCGGGTAGGGCTGATGAAAAACGTTCAACAGATGCTCCTCAGATTATCGAGACCATTCAGCAGCCTAAGCAGAATGTGCTGAAGCCGGTTCTCCAGTTGCAGGCTGTCGTTGCCGAGGCTCCAAAGATTCGTCATCTGGATAAGCGCGCCTATATTGATTTCCCGGTCAACAGGATAGAATTGCGTGCCGATTATCGCCGTAATCCGGCACAGTTGGATAGCATCATCACTACCATCAAGGCATTGAAGGCAGATAAGAACCTGCAGGTGATGGGCATCAATATCCATGGTTTTGCTTCGCCGGAAGGTTCGTATAAGCATAATGAGTATCTGGCAAAGAATCGTGCCATCACCCTGACTGAGTATGTTCGCAAGATGGTGGATTTGCCTGACAGCATCTTTGCGGTATCCTCTACAGCCGAAGACTGGGATGGATTGCGTGAATACATCAAGTCAAGCAACTTGGAGAAAAAGGAGCAGCTTCTTGTGATAGCCCAGGATGAAAAGTTGGATCCAGATGCCCGTGATGCGAAGCTGAAACTGCAATATCCTGCACAGTATCGCAATTTGCTCACCACCTGCTATCCGGCTCTCCGCCATAGCGACTACCACATTACTTATAAGGTTAAGCCATTCGATGTGGAAGAGGCAAAAGCAATTATGAAGACCAAGCCGCAGCTCTTGTCGCTCAATGAGCTGTATATGGTGGCTCAGACCTATGAGGTAGGTTCCAAGGACTTCAATGAGGTGATGGAGCTGGCTGTCCGCATGTATCCAATGGATGAAACTGCCAACCTGAATGCTGCCATTATCCGTCTGAACAACGGAGATGCCGATGCTGCCAAGCCATATTTGGATAGAGCCGGCGATTCAAAGGAAGCTGATGCCGCAAGAAAGGCGTATGAAATGATGATGATGCAATAGAACGAAAAGAAATTATAAGTAAAATTAAAACTATAGAATTATGAAGAAATTTACGATGCTTTCATCAGTGCTGGCTTCAGCACTGATGCTGACGGTTGCATCCTGCTCTAGCGAAGATGTAGCTGGCGGTGATGCTCAGAATGGTAAGGGGACAACTTCTTATCTTGCTGTGAATATCGAGAATGTGGGTTCTGCTCCTGCATCTCGTGCTTATGACCAAAATGGTGGTACTTATGAGGATGGAACTGGTGCTGAGAGTAAGATCAGCAAGGTGCGTTTCTATTTCTTTAATGGTGATGGTACTCCATATCTGTTGGTTAATAATGAGGCCAATCAGCAGTCTGTTAACTTTTTGGATCAAACTGTTGAAACGGATGGCGCTGATCACGACCATACTGCAGAAACTAAGACCAAGGCAGTGCTTGTATTAAAAGGTGAAACAAAAGCAATCCCAGCTTCAGTCATCGCAGTGATCAATCCTGAAGTCTTGGATAATACAACCCTGCATAGTGGTACTATGACTCTTTCAGAACTCCGTACTTCTGCAACAGGTAGTAAGTTTTATGATACTACCAATGGCTTTGTCATGTCTAATTCTGTGTACGAGAGTGCGGGACAGGACGTTTGCTCTACACCTGTAGCAAACAACGTTTTTGCTTCATCTGATGCGGCTTTGAAAAAACCTGTAGATATTTATGTAGAGCGAGTTAATGCTAAGGTGAATGCGAAGATTGATGCAACTTATCAACGAGATGGGGAAAGCGCGCCAGCATGGACTAAAAACTCAGATGGTAAGTACCAAATTGAGGTTGGTAGTATTGATGTTACAACTTATGACGAAAATACCAATGCAACTCCAACAACAAAGACATACCCTGTATATGCCGTAGTTCAGGGTTGGCAGGTGGCTGATGCTAATGGTAAGGCAGAGGTTTGTAAGCAGATCAATACTTCATGGTATGCAGGAGAATTAGGTATATCTCCTTGGACAACTTCTGATTACCATCGTTGTTTCTGGTCTAAGTCTGTGCCTATTAATTTTGGTGCTCAGGGAGGAGTTAATCGTCCTGTTAATCATGCGTTTAAGGATATTACGCTGTCTTTATCTGACGCTTTCTCTACTACACCTGTTTATACATTGCCAAATACACCAGATAAGGTGGTTACAAATCCAACAACAAGTGTGAATACTTTGACAAAACTGATTGTTGCTGCCAAACTGGTCTATAAGGATGGTAATGGTAATTATAACACTGCGCAAGTATGTCAGTATAGAGGTTTAACCTTACTCGGTGAGGATGCTGTTAAAAAACATATTGCTGGTGGTTTTAAACAATACCTCAAAAAGACCAAAACTGCATCTGGCGATGTCTATAATTCAATAGAGGCTTCTGACATTACTTTCAAGACGGTTCCGGGTTCTTCTACAGTGAAGGATTATGAGGTTGTTGCAACACTGGCTTCCACCGTAGGTGAACTTTATGTAAAGGACGGAGAAACAACATATAAAACTGTATCGAAAGACGTTGTCAATGCTGAACTTGCAAAGGAGGAGGCTCAGGTTCGTACTGATGGTGCTACCTATTATTATACCCCTATCAAGCATCTCGGTGAAGCTGGTAAGTTAGGCGAGTATGGTATCGTACGCAACCATTCTTATCAGGTAACCATTCAGAACATCAAGGGTTTTGGTACTCCTGTCTATGATTCAACCAAGGAAATCGACCCAATGATACCAAGTGATGAAAATACTTATCTTGCAGCAAGTATCAAGGTCCTCTCTTGGCGCGTAGTATCATCTAAGGTAGATTTGGATCAAACAAAGTAAATTATTCATATTCAATATAATGAAGAAGATTATAAGTGATATCAAAGAGAAGGGAAGGCTGATGATGCTCTCTTGCTGCACCATCCTCGGCTTGCTGCTTGCATCCTGTGATTATTGGCACGATAGCTATGAGGGATGTGAGGAACTGCTGAAGACTCATCTGAAGGTGCAGTTTATCTACGATATGAATATGAAGTTTGCCGATGCTTTTCCTCATGAGGTAAAGAACGTCACACTTTATGCCTTCGACCAGCAGGGAAAAATGGCCTATACCAAGACCGAAGCTGCCGAGAAGATTATCGCCGAAGAGGGTATGAACATCGATGACCTGACTCCTGGTACCTATGATCTTCTCGTTTGGGCACAGGGCGAAGAGCGTTATGCTGACTCCTATACTTTTGGGCAGGCTAGCATAGGCTCTTCAGCCTGTGATGTGCTCAAAGCTACGGTGAACCGTGCCGATAAGGGAATCATCGACCACGATCTGACTCCTCTCTTTCATGGACAGTTGGCTAAAGCCGATCTTACCGAGATAAAGAAAGGTGGTACGAGAACCGTCAAGGTTTCGCTTACCAAGAATACCAATCAGGTCAAGGTGGTGTTGCAAAACCTGTCGGGCGTGAATCTCAGTGCCGATGACTTCATCTTTCAGATTACCGATAACAATGGTAAGATGGATTACGACAACAGTCTGATGGAGGATGAAATGCTTACCTATAACGCCTGGTCTGCTTACTCCGGTACTGCCGGTGTCAGTTCTGGAACCAGCGAGCAGACTTCTGTGGCATGTGCCATCGCAGAATTGACAACCAACCGATTGGTGAAAGGTCATGATATGCGTCTGCGTGTATGGAACAAGTCAACAGGAGCAAGCATCATCAATATTCCATTGATAGACTATGCCCTGATGGTGAAAGGTAATTATAACAAGAGTATGAGCGACCAGGAATATCTGGATCGTCAGGATTCCTACGACCTTGTGTTCTTCATCGACGAAAACCACAAGTGGCAGTCAGCTTCTGTCATTATCAACTCATGGAGAGTGGTGCTGAGCAAGGCCGATATGTAAGAAGTGCAAGGCTGACATGTAATATGTAATAAGTAGAAGTTAGAAAATAGAAGTTAGGAGTTTTCCTGATTATAATATTGAATTATGATGTATGAGATGAAAGGAATAAGATATGCTGAGAGACTGCTCAAGTTTCTCTTGGCTACTGCTATGGCTTGGCTTGGCTGTATTGCTTTGGTCTCATGCGACCAGGGTGATACAGGGGCAGAGAATACCGAAGCTCATATCACGCTTACCCTTTGCCTGAAAGGTACGGATACCGATAACAATACAAGAATAGGGCAGCCGGGGGGAAAGCAGATAACTTCAAGAAGTGAAGACGACGAGACTGATGAACCGGGTACGGAGATGGAAAACAGTATCGATTTAAGCAGATTCCACGTTGTTTTCTATCAGACAAACCAGCAAATGGCAGGAATCCTGCAAAACATGGTGCTTGTCCATTTGGGCGGCAACATCTACCGGTTGACAGGATCTTTGCCTGTGGACAACAAGGTGCTTGTGGGTAATCACTTCGAAGGAAAAATGGTAGTTTATGCCAATTTCGATATGAATGAGGCTGATTTGCAGAAAGACTACAACGATACGGGTATCGCCGAAAAGTCGTTTGGTTACGAAGCCAATCCTAAGTATCTGCCGATGTGGGGTGTCAAGAAAGTTGCCTTTACACTTGCTGCCGGCAAGCGCCAGGATTTCTCGGATATCGATCTGCTGAGGGCAGTAGCCAAGGTAAAGGTGTATCTGAGTAACGATATGAAGAATAATGGATGGAGCATACATAGTATGCAACTCTTCAACTATAATAATAAGGGCTATTGTATGCCTGGTAAATATACAGATTGTGAACGGACTGCATCGCTTACTCACGAGGAGTTTGAGCATTTCAAAGATTCAAAACAAACTGATGGCATTACGATGAATGATAATGTTCCTATCTATCTGCCTGAATATCAGAATAATGGTAAGGAAGATGCGGATAAATGTATCATCAAGTTGAAACTGGCTAGAAATGGAATCGTTGAATCGGATAAGGAATATACCTTGCGCTTTAAGGAATATACGGATGAAGGGAAGGAAGGTACAACCACCAATGATATCGTGCGCGACCATTATTATACCTTCGAGGTATATAAGGGCAGCAATGGCAAGAATCTCGTGAAACTGACGGTGAGGAAATGGAATGTACGTGAGCACGAAGATATCGTGATGTAACTTCTATGAATAATAAATAAAGTATTAATAAGAAAATATAAATCAAGCAATTGATTGTTGGCTTTTCAAAACATGGCAAAGATATACTATTATATATGTATTTGGGCAGTATGCTTGCTGGCGGCTTGTTCTGCCGGTGATGATGCAACTTCCTTTCCCGGTCAGGCTGATGCCGAGAACCGGGTAGGGGTGACGTTGCAGCTGTCTGCCTTATCTTCCCAGACTTCGCAGTCTTCCCGGTCTTCTCTGACCAGGGCTTGGGAGACGGATACCGAAGCTTTGCCTGAAGAAATGATGAAAAGCTGGTTTGTGGTGGTGGTACAGAATGGAACGATAGAGAAGATTATCACTTCCGATTTGAAATCTCTGGGTGTTACGGAGGTGGAGAAAGACCAGGCCTTTGTGGAGCTGAATAAGGGCAAGACAACCTTCTATTCTTTTGCCAATATCAAGCCTGAAGATATTGGGTTGGATGCCATTACGTCTGTTGGGAAATCGCTGCCTGATGGTTTTGATGAAAAGACTTATCAGATGGATGGCAACAGTAAACTCTTCCATCAGTTGATGACACCTGAATTTCAGAACGGTTATCCGATGAGTAATAAGCAGATGGTGGATATAACTGATAATCAGCAAGTCATCAAACTGGAGGTTATCCGTATGGTGGCTAAGGTACAGCTCTCCATTACCAATGCCACGGATCATGCCATCAATCTGAAGACCATCACCCTTTCGGATGTTACCCAGAATGGTAATCAGAATATCAAGCTTTTGCCAAATGTGGATTCGGCAAATGAATTGAAGGGTGTGAATTTAGCTGATGGTGTGACAAAGGGAACCATCACGCTGACGGCTGCCGAAAACAATGGTATAACCATAAAGGAAAGAGCTATGAAAACGGCTTGTTTCTATATGAACGAGAGTTTGGTAGATAAGGGCGAAGATGGTGGCAACCGGTATTTTATCCTTTCGCTTACTACGGTAGATGCGGCTACGGGCACTACCAGTAACCATCGTTATGCCATGCTTTCATGGAATGAAATCCTACGCAATGATTATCTGAAAATCCCTATCAAGCTGGAGGATTATCAGATAAGATGGAAGGTGGAGGCATTCTCGCCAATCGGGGTGTTGCCGAAGGTAACGGATGATGGCGAAAACCTTTCGCTTGACTTCGGTTATTATGGAGAGTTTCATATCAAGCCCGAGGTCATCAAGTTGAGCCGCACTAGTTCTCAGACCCTGTCAGTGAGTGAATGGCAGATGGGAACGGATGCAACAGGTTCTGATGGCTGGACTCGGAAGGAGCAGAATCCGGAGGGAGCTGATGGCGTAAACATCTTCGATAGCTCGCCAGCCTGGATACCATCTGCTTATCGCCTGGAAGGTGAGATGGGCAACCGTACAGGTTCTGCCATTTATACAATGAAGATCAATGTGAAGGAACAGAATGGCTTGGGTGCGTATCCTATCATCTCCCGCAAGGTTCGCTTTACCATGAAGCAAGTGGACCTGACCCGTGCAGGAAAGAATACTGAAAAAATAGTATTAAATACAAAGACTTTTAGCAATGAAAGCATTTAAGTTTTACATATTTCGCATCAGTCTGGCTGCAATCTTCGGGTTGCTGCCAATGACTGTGTGGGCTGGTGACAAGCTGACCCATTTCGAAGGTATTGCCAACAAGAAAGGCGATTATAATTGGAATGGTACGCAGAAGTGTCACGAACTCACTTATTATTATTATGTTACCGAGGGGCAGAATGGGCTGGTCCTTGCACTCCCTATGTCCATCAATGACTCTGACTTGGAACCAAGAGGTTACTATCGTTGGTATGATTGGAAGACTGATGCCGCATCTTCGCGCCTGAAAAAGGTGGGCTATCGACTCTATAGTTTTGATAATGGTAAAGGACTTTATGCTGTTTGCCTTCAGGTAAATCCTGCTCAGAATACTGTTGGTGTAACTTATTCTGCTCCATCTGGCTCGGCTTATGATTCCTGGGAGGCTGACACCATAGCCTGTGATGTGAGTAGATACCATGATGGTATCACGGTGGGATGGGGAACCGATTTCCGCCACGAACCAACCCTTTCTATCCGATATAAGTTTGTTATCCGAAAGGCATCATGGATAGCCAACCAGCTTAGAAGGGCTGTTGTTGATTCCCATACGGGTACACGTACTTTTGAGGATAATCAGGATGTAACTATTGGTATTAACAGTACTGACAATGGGAAAAGCGAGGCAAACCTTCGCTTGAACTACAACAATGTAAACCGATATTATTTCTATCCGCTAACCGATCAGGCTTTCAACAATAAACATATTTATTATCAGTCGGGTAAACAGGCAGAGAACAAGTTTGAAGAGAGTGATTTCAGCAATAAGCTTGTTCAGGCTGATGCTGTAAAGTGGAGAATTTATGATGAGACGAATACTTATTATTGTGAGATTGATCCCGAAGAACAGCTGCGATTTGTAAAAATCAGTCCCTATAAGTTAAATGATAGGGATTGGACTCATATAACTACAGGTAACAAGGTAAGACCGGGTTCTTCTCAGCTTCCTAAATTCAAGACGATGAGCCGCTTCAATGTGGTTGCTTATCTGGGAGCTAGTAACCAGTGGTGCCCTGTGGCAAACTTCAGCTGTCGTTTTGCTGAGGAATATCCGGTGCTTTTTGATGAATTGAATACCGGTGCCCCTACTCGTACCCTCTCTTACATAGAAGATCATTATGTAAAAGTTACCGAGCCGATTTCGTTTGATAATCTGTCGGATGGAATGACATACGATGCGCCAACCAAAGACAACAATGTAGCTCCTAATCCAAGTAAATGGGAATTGCGCCATTATGGTTTCGTTTATAAGGATTTGGCAACTTATTCAAAAACTGCCGGTTGGTGGTTTAATGATTGTACCAATGCGCCGGTTCATGGTGAATATGGAGTTTACAAGACTGCTGGTGTAAGCGGTATCTCCAATTCAAACGAAGGATATAAGTGGTGGTATGGTGACAACATGAATTTCTATGACAGAACCTATGGATTGACTACCGGTAAACAGGCGGGCTATTTCCTTTATGTGGATGCCTCGGATGAGAGCCGAGAGATTGCCAGTGCCGAGTTTACTGCCAATCTGTGTAGTGGTACAACCTTTATCGTGAGTGCGGCTATAGCAGACCTGACGCAAAGTGGGCAAATTGCTCCACAGGTTATGTTCAAGCTTTATGGTGACAATGGCGACCGAGTGGCAAGGCAGGAAAACTTAATCCATTCTTTTGCCAGTTGCGACATGAAGACGGTGGTGAATAATTATCAGTACGGCAAGTGGTATCAGGTTTATGCCAAGGTTACCTTGCTGGATAGTGAGAATCTGCGTAAGTTTAAGAAATTCCTCGTCACGGTGGATAACTATTGTACTAATACAAAAGGTGCCGACTATGCCGTTGATGATATCCGCTTTTATCAGAAGCGTGCTATTGTTGATGTCATCCAGAATCAGCCTGTATGCGATGATGTAGCATCGGCTGCTTCCGTGAAGTTGAAATTACGTGCGGTATATGAAAGCTTGCAATCTCGCGCCTTGGTAGATCGTGATGGAAAGAGTAAGGTTTACTATCGCTTCGTGGATGAAAAGGGTGAACCAGTTGACCTTGACTATGGTAATGGTGGAAAGAAATATGGAGAATGTGATTTCCATTATTATCAGAAAGACTTGAAGGCTGGTGATACTGAGATAGTGAATGGTGAAACCTATTATATTCTGGTAGATAAGGCTTTCAAATTACCGTTAGGTAAGAAACTCTATGTGTCTGTAAACTTTGACAATCCTGAAGATGCCAGTATGTGGGGAAACCGAAACGTGGTGTGCTCCAGCTACAGTGAATTGTTTGAAATGATGAAGCAGACGGTGATGATTCGTGATGCCGAGAGTAAGGTGATTGCTGATTATCGAGTAAGCTGCGACCGGACGAATGCGGATGTCACCATGAATGCAGACCTGCATACCACCGACCCATACGTGGGTGGAGGTATCACCATTACTGGTGTGAAATATGATTGGTTCATCGGTAGTAAGGAGGAGTTCAATAAGACTCATCTCTTGGAGGCTCTCCATGCTTTCCGTGATAAGAATAGTACAGGTACTTCTCTTGGGGATGTGCAGAACTCGGGAATCGATGCTGCTTATCTGGCAGAAATCAAGGCGTATATCGACAATGGTAAATTGATTCTGGCTGCAACCTCTCAGCTGAAGAAGACTTTCGAGTTTGGTACGCATACACTCTGTTTGTTGCCTATCACCAAGAAGGGAAATATCATCACCATCAACAATGTGGATTACCAGATTTGTCCTGATCCTATCGAATATAAATTCCGGGTGCTGAAGGATGGACCTCGTATAAATCTTGGTTTCGTTGATGGAAAATATCCTAATGACCAGCGCAATGTGCGTATCGGATTGCCGCAACTCAAGGACATGCAGCAGAATAAGAAGTTCCTGCAGATACCAATCAGCAGTACCGAACCTTTGAGTAATTCTTCTGGTCCTGTTTCTTTTGAGTTTAATACGGAAGATGGTATTAAAGTGCTGATGGACGGCACCAACGACCCTATGTGGAAGAACAATGCCGCTGTATTGGGAAAGAAAGACATCTTCACGATTACGGTTAACAGTTTGAAGCATCTCAACAAGGAGACGGATCAGCGTACGCTTGACCTGCAGGTCTGCGATGATTATGCCAAATACTTGCACGAAGGCTATTGGTATGACCTCTCGTTCAGCTTTATGCAGAAAAATGGCACAACTGGCAACGAGGTTACGAGCTGTCCGGGTACTACCTTCTTCCGCATCTATGTGGTGCCGGAGTTTGCTACCTGGGCTCCTGCAGCCGATGGCGGTATGAATAACAACTGGAATAACGACCTCAACTGGCGCCGTTCTACCAAAACTGAGCTTTACAAGTCGGCTGCCGATACCTATCCTGTATATGGAACAACAGCGGGCTATACCGAATTGAAGACTCAGCAGGCATTCGTGCCTATGAAGTTTACCAAGGTAACGATACTTACACCTTATTATAATAATGGGTATTATCCGCTCCTGGGTTATCTGCAAAAGGGTAGTGATGGTATTCTCAACAAACTGAATAATGGTGCATCCACCGCCACCGACTACATCCAGTATGATATGATGGTGGATGACGGAAGCAAGTTGGGCTATGGCGCAACCACTCCGGGGCGCAACTATTCTTGCGTGAAATTCTATGGAAATACCTGCGACCAGATCTACTTCAAGCCTGGAGCAGAGGTCCGTAACCAGCACTATCTGGTGTACAACAAGGCATGGGTAGAGCAGGAACTGAGTTACAACCGTTGGTATCTCTTCGGTTCGCCATTGAAGAATATGGTGGCAGGCGATATGTATGTGCCTGTGAAGACGGGACGCCAGGAGACGGAAGCCTTCCAGCCTATCACCTTTGCTGAGGCTGTTAACAATCGCACCAAGATGCCGTTCTACCAGCGTTCCTGGGATAGAAGCGATACCAAAGAATACAGTACTGATGGCAACTATGATGCCTACGACTACAGTTCGCTTCCAGTGAGCGTGCCAACTACGATAGGTTGGAATACCCAATATTGGAGTCATGTTTATAATGCGGCTTCGATGGTCTATTCGCCAACGGTCAATGCCGATGGTTCCTATGCTTCCTTAACCGGCTTTGCTGTGAAGGTGGGTGATAAATATACGCCTGCCGGCATTTCGGGAAAGGCACTGGTAAGATTGCCAAAGGACGATAATACATACGATTATTACGACCCGTCAACGAACTTGGGGGGATTGAAGCATGACATCGTTAGGACAGATGATGGCAAGGGCAACCTCATCATTGCTTCGGTAGAACCTTCGAGCAAGGAAGGGGCCATTGGAGCTGTAGATGTAACTCTGGCTGCAAATGCCCATAAGGGAGCAGGTGATGGAAATTCTTATTATCTCACCTACAACCCGTATATGGCAACGCTGGATATGAAACGCTTCTTTGCCAATGCCAAAAACAAGGCGGCTCTTGGAGAAGACAATGTATCTTACTGGGTTGTGAATGACAATGAGACCAATGGATTCAATACAATTACATTGAATGGTGAGACGGATGGAAGAATAGCGCCTATGCAGGCTTTCTTCATCAAGTCGAAAACCGCTCAGCCTACCATCCACTTTGATACAAATATGACGGTGGATAAGGATGTGACCAAGGGTGTTGATATTGCGGGTGAGGAGCAGAATAGCAGAATCAGATTGCAGGTAGGCAAGGGGACTGCGAGCTCTTCGTATCTGATATTGAATGCTGATGCGTCGCAAGAGTTCGATGGCAGGGAGGATACCGAATTGCTCGGAGATGACTTGTTGTCGGATGTACCTGCTGTTTATACGGTGGCTTCATCGCAGGCTGTCATGGTAAACTCGCTGCCGGAAATCTACTATGTTCCGCTGGGTGTTGTGGCTAAGAAGTCTGAGCTGATGAGCTTAAATGTTCAAGGAGCAGGTCGCCTCTCTTCTCCTCTCTATCTCTATGATGCTGCCACCCGGAAGTATCAGGAGATAAAGGATGGCGAGGAAGTGAAGGTGCAGGCAAACGAGCACGGCAGATACTTCCTGACCCAGACTCGCAGTACTACAGGTATTGAAAATGCTGAGGTGGGCGAGAGTGACGTGAAGATCTATTCTCCAGCCCGGGGATTGATCGTCGTATCCAAGGTGAGTGCTCCTCTATTAAATAAGGTGGAGGTTTATACCCTTGATGGAAAACTGGTGGCTACGAGAAAGGCTGAAGGGGCCACATCTGTCAGTATTCCTGTAGTCTCCACGGCTTCTTCTCAGGAAGTATATATTATTAAGGTATCTATGCAGGATACCCAAGCTACAATAACCAGAAAGCTTAGTCTGCTTTAAGAAGTCTGCCCACTATGCTCAGCAGAGATGCTGAGCATAGTGGACAGACCTGCTGACTGCAGTCAGCAGGGCTGCCGAGTCTAGTGGCAACACCCTTTAGTTGTACGACTATACACCCTTTAGTTGTACGACTATACACCTTTTAGTTGTACGACTATACACCTTTTAGTTGTACGACTGTACACCCTTTAGTTGTACGACTATACACCCTTTAGTTGTACGACTATACACCCTTTAGTTGTACGACTATATACCTTTTAGTTGTACGACCATATACCTTTTAGTTGTACGACCATACGCCTTTTGGTAAGAAAGCAGAAATAAGAGTAGAAAAAGAAAAATTCCATCGTTCGGTTGCTACTTCTTAAGGATAAAGACAGATGGTGGTGTGTGTCATTCCGTAAAAATCAGCGTCAAATGATATAAAATTGCCTATTTACGCAATGGCACCTTTACTTTTCCTGGCAAAAAGCTTGGAAGTTATTGCTTAATTTCCTATCTTTGCAAGCAAGAATAAGTAAAGATGCCATTTCTCTTTTTCTAAGGATAAGGCTCTTTCTAGGAACGAACTGACAATTATTTAATTAATAACATAAACCGATACAATTATGAAGAAATCCATCATTTTCGTATTGCTGCTCTCTCTCTTGAGCGTACAGCAAATCCATGCACAGAAGTGGCTCAAGAAATTGGGCAAGGTGGCAGAAACCGTGCTTACTAATGACCAGAAGACTAATAAGGCGTCTGGCTCTATCCCTGGGTGTACAGTAAAATATACCAGTTGCGTAGCTAATGGCAACGATGTACACATCAACTTTGTGATTACCAACACCACTTCCAGTGAACTCAAAATGCACTTCAATGCTTTTGATGACGGCTCTTGTGCTTTTGATAGCAAGAATGTCAAACATCAGATGCACTTCTATTTGGGTGGCGAAAAGTTAGGTAACTATTCTGATAAGATGCTTCCTTCTAATGTACCTGTCAAGGGTATTATGGTGATAGAGGATGTAGATCGCACCATCAAGCAGATTAATTCTACTTTTGTCAAGGGTAAGGCTAATGATGTGGAGTTTGCGATTAAGTTGCCTACCCAGGTAGTGGCAGATGTCAAGAATACCAATTCCGATTTGGTAACCTGCTCATTGCCTGAGTTGCAGTTCAACTTCTTGAAGTGTGTTCGTCAGGGCAGGAATGTTGTGATCACTGCAACATTCAAGAATATCGGTAGCAAGGAATATGAGATTTCTGCTTATGGCAATACTCCTACTATATATGATGATGGTGGCGATGCTTACGAGTGTGATCCGGAAACAACCCTCTTGGGCAAGAATCGCTGGTTAGGCTATAATTTCTATACCTTGCTCGCAGGTATCCCGATGAAGGCTACGTTTGTCATCAAGAATGTCAGCACCAGTGCCACCGAGTTTAGCGTTGTCAAGATTCCATTCAAGTACAATTCTAATGGCGAGACCTATCAGTATATAGAGTTCCGCAATCTGCCTATCTCAGCGCAGTAAGTAGCAATCTTAATAAGTTGATATAAAAAGAAAAATCCCATCGTTCTTGCGAGCGATGGGATTTTTAATTCTGTTAAGCAATGTGTCTGCCTAAGCTGATTACTTACGAAGACCGAGGGCCTT
>OBCL01000117.1_pt1 | contig 22408 bp, 28 predicted proteins | sample 1495931 | NCBI WGS metagenome assembly OBCL01 (sample SAMN03418275, study PRJEB22391) | human gut metagenome | biome: human-gut; feature: organic feature; material: feces | host: Homo sapiens | place: Tanzania | collected 2013-01
CGCCCATAAACGAATTATGGTCGAAGTTCCTTTGTATAAAGGAATTTCGACCATTTGTAGTTGCGGAGGCAGGATTGAGCTGCTATTGCTGATATATTCTACCCTCTTGAGGCAATAGCTTTGGTTATACATTATTGCATTATTAATGGTCTCTATTCTGTCCATATTGCAGGACCATGTCAAGCCTCGCACCAAGTTCAGCATTGACATTTTTTAAATCTTCTATGCGCTGGTTCTTCTCCTCTATGAGCATTTTCAGAGCTTTTACCTCAGCCTTTAACGACGTCACATCGGTATTTACATAGCTACTATTAACCACATTATAGTGTCCGTTTATAGTAGGTACGTCCGACGTACCGTCCGACTTTATTAAGATGTCCTCTATTGAACATCCCAAGACCTCAGCCATTCTCACTAATGTTGACACTTTGACATCTGGTCGAGCATCAAAGTATGTTATAGTATTGTGCGTCTTGGCTCCCCAAAGACTCTTACTAAACTCACCAATACTAATACCTGCTCGCTCAAGCAGTTCTCTCACTCTTTCGCTTTTTACCGTATTATTTTCGTACCTCATACTTAATAAAGGTTAAAACCTACTTTATTAAGGGTTAAAATCTCAACAAAGTAGGTGTTAGTCCATTTTTGTTTATATCTTTGCAGCAAAGTTAGACACTTAAAACGATATAAACAAGCAAATGGAACAGATTTTCGATTCATTGTACCTGGAGGGTTATTTTGCTAACCTTTCAAAAAAAGAAAAAGGCAAATACCTTAGACACCTGATGGTTACATACGATTTGAACTATAACACCATCCGACGTAAGCTATCTGGAGTCGCAGCTTACCAACTTAACACTCTCGAGCGCATGGCTTGCACGGAGGCGATAAAAAAGGAGGACTTATGGCGATACTAAATTTTTTGGAGTTTTTCGTTACACCAGACGGCTTTGTTTACTACAAGAAGCCTGGCGAAGAGTCAAGACGACTCACCAAGTTCAATACCGATATTGTTGACGAGCTGCACAATGTCATCAAGACGAGGTTCCCAGAGGGATACGCAGCACTTGCTAAGCTATATCGCCGCAACACCTTCAAAATGGTTGAGCGTTTTATACGCTGCAACTTTGGCGAGCACGACCTGCTGACTCAAGACATCGAGCACGATATCTTGCACTTTGAAGAGGTTCGATGCCCACTACGCGGCATGTGTGAGTTCGAGCGAGTGATATGTCGGCCTAAGACAATGGTCAACCTCTCAAAATGCGAACGAGAGATTGCCGACCTCTACCTCGAGGGACTTACATTTACACAAATCGCCGAACGGCTTGGCAAAAATGCGCACACTGTCAAGGTGCAGCTCATGCGCATCAAGGTCAAATGTGGCGTTAGCCATTGCCGCGATATCATTAGGGTTTTACGTCTTAACAACTACTAAGTGGTTCTGATCTGCGACACATGCAAGCATAAGCGCAACTGCATTAATGGACGCTTTTGCCTAATTAAAAACAAATATGTTGAATACATTAATATAGAGAAATGCGAATATGATAACAATAGAACAATACATAAAGCATATCGATAATCTGAAGGAGATGGGGCTGCTATCTAAGGACTTTCGTGTCGTACAATACAAAGATGGCTGCCTTCTTGGTGTGAATGGCAAGTGTGAGGCTTTCGAGGACAAACCTCTTGACTTTAAAGACTACGTCTGGTGGATAGACGGTTGGGCTTTTCGCCCTGTCTATCGAGCACGAATGCAGCCCACTGTAGTTCTTGACGATGAAGGAGCACTCGAACTCAGAGATGCCCCATTTTTCAGCAAGTTTACTTCGCTGAGCATAGATATAAAGAGCCTCAGAAAGCAATAATAAAGTGTGATATCGTGTTTTGTGGCAATCAAGCGTTGCCACTATCTTTGCACAGAGAATAAACCCAAGCGAAATGATTACAGTAGAACAAATATTAAACGCAACAAACGGAGGTTTGGACATCATATTGTCCATATATCCGCAGGCGCGTGACTGCGTACACCAGAAGAACAAGCACTTCTCCATACGCAACGAGCGTACACCGTCGGCCTCTTTACGACAATTCAACTCGAAGAGGTATGGCGCGATTTGGCAGGTCACGGACTTTGGCGGCGAAGGTCGTGGCGAAAATGCAATAGACATCTTTATGCGCGAGAATGGCTACGACCGCTCACGCTTCAATGAGGCGATACTGAAGCTGGCAGCACAGTTCGACATACGCGATGAACTCGACCGTTCGGTGAACCGTCCGGAGATTCGCCAGCGGGAGGCTCGTGCCGACGAAAAAGACGGTACACGCTCCTTCGAACTCAACGAGAAATTTACAGACGCAGAACTTAAGGTTCTTGGCCCGAAGGTTACCCAAGCTGACATTGATGCATTGCACTGGCACTCCGTCAAATGGATTACCAACGTTAAGGACCGCAAGGTTACTGTCAAGTATTCTACCGAGCACTATCCTATCTTCATGCGCGAGTGTGTTATCAAAGAGGCTGTGGGCGACCAGCCGGAAGAGAAATTCTATAAGGTTTATGAGCCTTACAACTGCGATAAAGGCTTCCGTTTCTCGTACACGCCTGCAGGTGCAAAGCCGCGCTTCTACATTAACGGGCTTGCGGAGCTCAAGAAGGCATACCGTGACTTCAATGCCAAGGAAGAGAAAGAGTGGAACGCAGCACACGAGGACGGCAAACCGTACAAAGAGCAGAAGTTGCCCGAAGCGGTAATCTGCTCTGGTGAACGCGACTCGCTTTGCTGCAAGTCCATGGGCTACTTTCCTCTGTGGTTCAATTCCGAGACCTATCAGCTCTCGGTCGACGAGTATAAGGAGATAATGAAGTACGTCGAGGTACTCTACAATATACCCGATATCGACGAGACGGGTCGTCGCAAAGGCAGGGAGCTTGCACTGCGCTTTATCGACATACATACCGTATGGCTCCCAGAAAAACTACAAACATACAAGGACAACCGAGGCAAACCTCGCAAGGATCTGCGCGACTGGCTCGAGATACACAGTGAGCGTAAGGATTTCCGTAATCTGCTAAGAGTGGCCATGCCGGCAAAGTTCTGGGTGCAATACTACACCAAAGAAGGCAAGATGAAAACGGAGGTGGATACAGCCTGCCTTTATAATTTTCTACAACTTAACGGCTTCTATGCACTCCATGATGACAACTCTGCGGTGACGCAGTTTATACGCGTAGAGGGTAACACTGTGATGCGCGTCAATGTCAAAGAGATACGTGAGTTCATCCGGCGATGGGTTGTTGATAGATTCGAGGACCGTAACATCCTCAACCTGGTGCTCAATACTACTAAGCTATCTCCTGCAGCTCTTGAGTCGTTGCAAGAGATTGACCTGGACTTCACCAATTACACTCCAGACTCGCAGTTCTTCTTCTTTGCTAACAAGACTGTCGAGGTGTGCGTGCCTACTGTATCTTGTCCGGATGGGTTGAAGGAGTATGATCCAGGTGCAGATAGCTTACACAACTTCGTTTGGGAAGAGAGCGTCATTCCTCATAGATACAAGGCTTTGCCTGATATGTTCCGCATTACGCGTAAAGAGGGTGACAATGGTCAAACGTTGTTGGATATAGATATCCTTAACGTGAAGAGCAACTTCTTTGGCTATCTTATCAATACCTCACGACTATACTGGCGCGAGGAAACGGAGCTACCCTTCGGCGATGACCGCGAGGCTTCAGCGGCATACATCAAGGCTCATCCGTTCTGCATTGATGGTGAGGGGCTGCAACCTTACGAGATAGCAGAACAAAAACAGAATCTCATCAATAAGATATTCACATTCGGCTACATGCTACATCGATACAAAGATTATGCGCGCTGTTGGGCACCAATGGCCATGGACAACAAGATAGGCGAAGAAGATGAATGTAACGGACGCTCCGGCAAATCTTTCTTCTTCAAAACGCTCTCGTTCTTGGTAAATACGGTTAAGTTGTCCGGACGCAATCCGAAGCTTATGGACAATCCTCACGTTTTTGAGATGGTCAGCCAGTTTACAGGTATCCTGCTGATTGACGATTGCGACAAATATCTCAATCTTGGCCCGTTCTACGATAACATCACGAGTGATATGACGGTCAATCCGAAGAATAACAAAATATTCACTGTAAAGTTCGAAGATGCGCCTAAGCTTGCTTTTACCACGAACTATGTACCGCAGAACTTCGATCCGTCTACTGAAGCTCGCTCTCTGTATATGGTATTCTCCGACTGGTACCATCAGAAAACAGAGGATAATGATTATCGAGAGACACGAGATATTCGTACTGACTTCGGCAAGACTCTTTATGACTACGAGTATAGCGAGGACGAGTGGAACGCCGACATTAACTTTTGGCTTCAGTGTTGTAGGTTTTACCTCTCACTTAAAGACTCTGGCTTAAAGCTGCAGCCACCTATGACCAACATGGTGAAGCGTCATCTTAAAGCTTCCATGGGTGCCAATTTCGAGGACTGGGCTGAGGGCTACTTCTCACCCGACGGCGAACATCTTGACGAATTCCTGCCACGTGACGATGTCTTCAACGAGTATCAGCGCTTTGCTAACGTAAACCGAATAACAATGCAGGCATTCACCAAGAAGCTCAAGTCGTTTTGCATACTCTGTCCGTGGATTGACTGCATGAATCCGCCTGATCTCTGCAATACGGGCGGTCGAATACAGCGATCAGTGATGGTGGCACCAGACAAGCGCAAAACCAAGGACATGATTTATATACGCTCTATCCCATTAGACACCAAAACAGACGCAATCGAACAAGACATTTGTTTCTCAACAGAAGACGAGAAACCTTTCTAATATTACTTTATCATTTCGCTTTAATCTTCAATGGGTAGGCGGGCTGCAGGTTTTAAAGACCTATGCAGCCCGCCTTTATTTTTATCGCAAACTCGCTTGCATCATTAATAGACTGTTCCATTCTTCCACAGGTTTTTGTAGGCTCGACTCTCATGGCGGCCTTTTGCTCCCCGACACCCCTTTATTATTTTGTACAAAAACTTTGTGATTTTGTAATGTGATGTTCCAAAAAATCCAAAAGATAAGTAAATTAAGGGGTTACGGCTTGTTCACAAACTTTCACAAAAGCCTTCACAACTTCATCACAAAAAAAATAAGTTTGCAACACCATTCGAGCCTTGTATTGGTGTCACATTCTTCAAAGTGCAATCACAAAACGCAACACAAACTTTGTTTAAAGTCAAAACACTGATAGCCATTCACTTAGCCATCATTATCATACAAATCACAACTTCACAAAATTTTCTTGCAACTTTATACTTAGCCGCACGTAAGGTAGAAGAAGGAGCGCACAGAAGACAGAATTATTAAGACTTTTATCCCTACAAAGTAGGTTTATTGGTAAATTTTTCCTACTTTTGTAAGGTAAACAAAATTTCATCTTAAACCAAGTATCTGTGTCAAAATATCTCGTCTACATCTCCTTCAAGCCGTTCATAGCTCAATGGCTGCGCCATCACTTCGGCGACCCTGTAGTGTTTCCAGCTCAAAGCGCCGAGAATGCCTGCATCCGTCATTTTCTCACGCGCCAACCTGGTTCGTTACCGCTGACACGTGGCGATGATGATGTTGCTATCTGCATACCCGACTCAAAGCAGAAGCCGGTCGTCACCTACAACTACCTTTCTGGCAATGCCCGCAAGGCTGTTGCCGAGTGCATCGAGGACACATTCAGGCTCCAGCTTTGGCGCGATCTCGCCGACATAGAGCTGTGCCAGTGCACACTACTCTCTGCTGTTAGAGCGTGGTGCGAGGCTAACGGCATAGATGTCGAGTACGACTACACGCTAAAGATGCGTTTCCAACGTATGCGCAACTCCTACCTCAAGCATGGTGTCGACCTCAGACGCAGATCTCGAGTGCGCGATAATAAAAACTGTTAAATATTCTATAAATCACACGGATAAGATGCCCATTTTTGTTCGCGCCCGTTCGTCACTTATGTTCAACATATAAATATAGCTCTATATGAAGTCGATAAAGCTCGTTAAGTCTGTAGCTTATGCTTACAGCACCCAACTCGAAGGCTCGGTCCTCATCGCCAACCGCACCGTCCGCATCCCATCCAACATCTTGTGGCACTCAATTTGTGTTAAAGATCACCCGTCTATGGTCTCGTCAACCAAGACAGATGACAAGAACAAGGTTATAACCACCACTTTGAAGTTCCTTACACCTGACGATTTGAATATCAAGCGCCGTCATTTGGTGTTCAAGGTGACACTCATCGACGATCGTCAATTTCTTGTTGGCTCCTCTGAGCGACCTTACCCGTCTGTAGAAATCACCGAGAACTGCCCCGATGCTGTCAAAGATAATCAGCTCAACGAGGTCGTTGTAACACACAAATCTCACGAGATACCCCCATATATTAAGGTATAGCAGTATTTTGTACCACAGGCTTCCCAAGCTACCTTTGTCGTAAATACTTATCATATGAAATATCATCTCGTCATATCTGGCACTATTGGCAGTTGGTGGAACGGTTGTTCTGCCGACTATGTCCGTTATGTGCTCAATAAGAATAGTGGTAAAGAAGTGCATGTCGGCTTCTGCTCACTCGGCGGCTTCGTTAAAGATGGCTTGGAGATTAACCAGGCTTTCCGTGACCACGGCAACGTACACGCTCACGCCTTCGGCATGAACGCATCTATCAGCACTATCGCCATGCTTGGCTGCAAGACTATCGACATCGTCAAGGGCAGCTTCTTCCTTATCCACAACGTGTCCACTCTCATCTACAAGTACGAGCAGAGCAACAAGGAGCAGATTGATGCTTTCGTGCGCAAGCTTCAGGCGCAGCGCGACTCGCTCAAGAACTTCGACGACGTGCTCGCCTCTATGTACGCCGACAAAACCGGAAAGTCTGTCGATGAGTGTCTCGCCCAGATGAAGAAGGGCAACTGGCTCACCGCGCAGCAGGCTCTCGACTTCGGATTTGTCGATTCCATACGCGAAGACAAGGAGGCTGAGAAGGCAGCCAACGAGTTTACCGGACAATTTACAAACTCTTACAACATATCTCAATTTAAGGATGCAGGCATACCGCCACTACCTCAATCACTTGCCTCGGAAGACGCAGCAGCTCGTGTCGCGTCAGTGGTTGACGGTAGCGGCAATCCAACTCCGAGCTTCATCGAGAAGACGTGCGAAGGGCTCAAGAACCTCTTCCGTAACCAACACGCATCAAAAACTTCAAACAAAATGATTAAAATCTTTGCTTGCGTCATGGCATTGCTCAATGCCGCTGACGGTTTCGCAACCAACGAGGATGGCAACATCACCCTCACCCAGGAGCAGATGAAGAGCATCGACGATCGTCTTCAGGAACTTGAAGAGAAAGAAAAGACTAACGCAAAGGCGGTGTCTGAAGCCGGCAAGGCTGTCAAGGAACTCAAGGACCAGCTCGCCAAGGCTCAGAACGAGTCCAAGGAGAAGGATGCTCAGATCGCAGTTCTCAAGGGCTCCGCTGCCACCACTACTGTTGAAAACCCTGCCAACAGCGAGGAGAGCTTCACCGCGCAGGACGTGTTTAACCTTATTAAAGATGTATAACTATGGCTTCTGTTAAAGTAGGCAATATTACATTCGGTGCTGAAGAGCTCTCAAAGACTTTTCAGACCTACCGTTCAGACTTCCTCATGATGCCACTTCTCGCTCTCGGCGCACTCGCAGAACATTGCTCTGTACGCACCGGCATCCGCTACCGCGAGACTGTTGGCGAGATGTCTGGCAATCTCGAACTCTCTAACTACCAGAAGACAAAGTATGAGGACGCAGCTGTAGATATTACACCGCGTGTCTTCCAGACTTTCTTCGGCAACGTGGTGGCAGGTATCGACCCCAACGCCATCTACCAGAGCATTTGGGGCTCTAACGTTACTAAGGGCGACGGCCTGAAGAACGTGCCTATCGTCGTTCAGATCTGCGCATACCTTGCCAAGAAACTTGGCGAGAATATGTTCATGAACGCCTTCACCGCTAAGCACGATCCCGCAGACTTCTCCAAGACTGCGAAGTGGTTCGACGGTTTCAAGACTGTTCTCGAAAAGGACGCTGCCGGAACCAACGAGCTTCAGAAGGTGCTCATCTCGACAACTCTCGGCAACCTCGTAGAGGGTGCTGATTCTATCACCAAGGACAACGCCGAAGACATCATCAAGGACTTCTACTGGAGTGGTACCGATGCTGCCGCTGCTAAGCTACGTTCACAGCCACTCAAGCTCTTCCTCAGCGACCAGGCTTACCACTGCTACACCGAGTGCTATCAGGTCAACCACGGCTCGCTGCCGTACAACCAGAACTATGACAAGCGCACTCTTGAGGGCGCAAGCAACGTAGAACTCGTAGCACTGGCTAACGTTCCTGCCGACTTCATGCTGCTCACTCCGAAGTCTAACATCTTCCTCGTGTTCAACCAGCAGACCGAAGACGAGAAGTTCCTCGTTGAGAAGTCGCTGAAGAATCACTATGATGTAGACTTCATCGCCAACTACTTCTTCGGCACGCAGTTCCAGAGCGTATCGCCCGAGGTTCTGCGCTACTGGCGCAAGAAGGCCTGAACGAGGTCGCTAACATATTTGTTTAACATTAAAACTTATCATTTATGGCAAAATGTACTGGCGCCGCATCTATTTACGGCGATATCTGTTTCACACCGGGAGCGAAGTCGCTCCCTGGTGTACGTGGCTGGGTCTTCGGTATTGCTAAACGCGACATCTTGGGATGGCCAACCATCGGCTCGGAGACACCAAAAACGATGGACGCTGTCGCTAAGTATACCGGCGACTTCAAACTGGCTTCTGACAAGAAGTGGCACAAGATTGGTCTCATACCTAACGAATCGCAGCTGCAGGTCGAGTCTCAGGGCACTTACGGCTCTAAGACATTCAAGGTCACTGGCACCGCTGTCATTCCCGGCACCGAGGAAGCTGCCACCGGCTACATCTCTCTCGCCAACAACGACGAGATGGTCTACCTCTTCATCCAGCGCAACGGCAAGGCACGCATGGTGGGCAGCGAGGCGTTCTCTCCTGAGCTCACGCTCTCGCAGGACCTCGGCAAGGCTGCTACCGATACCAACTCTACAACAGTGCAGGCTGTTGCGTCTGACGAGTATCCAGCTCCGTTCTACCCGGGCAAGATAGAGACCGAGGACGGTGACATCTCCGGCGCTACCGGCCTGCCTATCGTAGCAGCATAGCATTTTCTTTTTCGCACAATAAGTAGTTTAAATTATTGATTGGTTATTTCTGGGGCGGTCCTCACGATAGCGATCGTGTGTACCGCCCTTTTTAAATTTGCATTATAATATGATAGATAAAAAACTTACCGAAGATATGCAGGCATGGCTCAACGCCGAGAAGCACGACCGCGAGTCTGTTGCCCGTGGTGCGGAGATGGTTCTGAAGCTCACGCGCAACATGTCGATGTATCAGACCATCATGCGCCGTCCAGAGCGTTTTGAGTCGAAGGTGCGCTACGAGCTTCAGAAGTTCTTGCCTATGCGCCTCGAGAACATGACTACTCAAGATGTCAAGTTACTCGATGCCGAACTTACTCCACAGATAGCAGCTGCCATCGAAGAGCAGGTTAAGTTCGAAGCCGAGCACAAGGCTGAGGAGAACAACGATGTCGAGGTTCCTGAGGGTGGCTACCTTCCTGCAGCCTCAGGCATCCGCCCCGATCACGACAACCTTCCAGAGGATGTGCGCAACATCTGGGCGGAGAATAAGGAGCGTTGGCTGAAGATAAAGAAGCTCTACAACACTCTGCTAACCTTCGAGCAGCCATGCGACCGCTACGAATATCTCAAGCAACTGAAGGACTTGTGGTACACCTACAAGAGCGAACTCGGACGTTATGACGGCTATGTCGCTCCTTCTGACGATGCTCAGACTGAAGGCGAAGAGCCTGCGCCTGCCGATATCGCTAAGAACATCGCCAATGCGCGCTCGTATATCACCAAGAACGTAGACCGCCTCGCAGAACTCCGCCGTCTGTCGCGCGAGTCCGACGATGCGACTAAGGAGCTCGACGAGTACAACAAACTGCTCACAAAGGTTCGAGCCCGTGTTACCGTGCTCAACGACAACAACGCCCCTATCGGTGACGATCTGAAAACGAAGCTCAATGAAGCAGGCTTATCCCTTCCGTCCGCTGAGTGACGTTCCCACTCAGTACCATCTCGGTACTGGGCTACACACGCTCGGCTTGCTCAGATGGATTCTGAAGCAGACCGGGCGTGCCGACGTTTGCGTATCTACTTTCTCAACCTCCGACGCTTTCCTCTGCGGTTTCCTACGTCTGCGCCGGCGCAAGCTGATAGCCAACGCCACGCTCGTAGCCGACCTTAAGGCTGCACGCAAGACGGTGCAGCTCTATCGGCTTATGCAGAGCTGTTTCGACCATGTGCATCTGGCGCAGAACCACTCGAAGATAATGCTTGTCAAGAACGAGAGCCATCAGGTTGCTGTTATTAGTTCTCAGAACCAGACCTACGGCGACCGCGCCGAGTGCACAATGATCACTACAGACCCCAAGGCTTACTACTCGTTGCTTGCCGGTCTGAGAGACATCGTCGACAAATCACTTGAGCTAAATGGATTATTCCAACGACTTACTGACAAAGATAGAGAACTATGCGCGGGAGATGATGACCCCAACGGAGATATCCGCCCTTTTGGGTATTGACGAGCGTGAGCTGTGCGACGACATAGCCACTGTTGGCTGTCCTGCACGCGCGGCTTATGTTCGTGGCGCATCAGCCACGGCGCTTGAGCTTCGCCGCACTCTTCACGATACGGCGCTTGCCGGCTCTCCTTATTCTATTCAGGAGTGTCAGCGTCTGCTTGCTGCCGCTCTTTCTGCTGTCACTTAGCATTCTCAACAACCAATACTATACATTATATATATGCTTCCAGTTAACCTCGATGAATATTCACGCTATGTCACCCTCGACGATGCTGAACTGCGTCAGCTCCGTGTCGCCGAGGGTGTATTGCTGCGTCTTCATCGCATACGCGGTATGTATGCCTATTGGTTGCAGTTCCCGTCAAAGGTTGACAACGACCTGGTGCAGTACGATATGGCTATGTTCAAGGTGTCGCGCTCTCTTGCTTATGAGGATCTGCATCTGGTCAAGGTGCTACTCGGCAATCTTCAGCAGACTACGAAGGAGTTCATGCGCTGGAAGATTAACAAGTCGCTCGAGCAGGACATCGCTGCAGCACGCCGCGCCGGCGACTTCCGGTCGGTGGCTGCGCTCTCTAAGGTGCTCGTGGCTAACAACCGCACCGACAAGGACGACGAACCCGACCTCGAATTCGACAAGATCGTGCCTCAGAACTTCGAGCCGACAGACGACCCTACGGTTCTCGGCATCGAGCGCATCCCTGACCTGCGTGGCAAGATACGTGCTCTCTACAAGCGCTACTCCAATACTATGATACAAGACGCTGATTTCGAGGAGATAAAAGAAGAGATAAAACCCGATGAAGATGAGTGATTGCATTGAACAGCCAAACCTTCAGTATTTCAACGACGCGCAGTATTACGCACTCGCCATGAACACACGCGACGAGGTGATCGTTGCCGGACGTGGTGTGGGCAAGGGTGCTATTCAGGCGCGCCGTCTGCAGTCGTGCTTTCAGGGTATGCCCGGCTCCATGGGTGGCTTCGTAGCTCCGTCCGTCAAGCGTTGCCTGACCAATATCCTGCCCTCCATGCTCATCCACCTCGAGCGATGGGGCTTCAAGCGCGACCTTCACTATGTTGTGGGTCGGCGACCGTGGAAGAAGCTCCACTGGAAGTCGCCGATTTTCACGCCGGCGAACTGGGAGAACACCATCAGTTTCTACAACGGCTCCGTCTGCAATGTCATCTCGCAGGACCGCTCGGGCACGTCCAACTCGATGTCGCTCGACTATCTCATCATCGACGAGGCGAAGTTCATCGACTTCGAGCAACTCAAAGACGAGACATTCCAAGCTAACCGAGGCAACGAGATGTACTTCCGCCATTTCCCTCTGCATCATGGCATGACCATCACTTCCGATATGCCCATCACCAAGAAGGGCTCCTGGTTCCTCAACTACAAGGACAAGCAAGACCCCGAGCTGGTGGAGGTCATCGAGGGGCTGGTCTACCAGATATGGAGACTGAAGCAGAAGCTGCTGAAGACTCCCGACAAGCACGAGCAGATCCAGCGACGCATAGACGAGTACAACAAGCAGCTCAACTTCTTCCGCTCACAGTGTCTGCTATACCGCGAATATTCATCCATCGAGAACCTCGCACTCCTGGGCGAGGAGTTTATACGCCGTGCCAAGCGCGACCTCCCACCGCTCACCTTCGCCACGTCTATCATGTGCCAGCGTGTGAGCATATCGGCTGACGGCTTCTACGGTGGCATGAGCGAGACCGCCAACCTCTACACGGCACCCAACGAGAGCGTGCTCAACCTGCACAACCTCGCCAACGCCGAGGGTGGGGCGCTGCCTAACGACTGCCGCATGGATGCCGACCGCAACGACAAGCTGCCGTTGCTGATAGCCTTCGATACTAACAACCTCATCAACTGGCTCGTCGTCGGTCAGGTGCAAGGGTCGAAGCTGCGCGTGCTCAAATCGTTCTTCGTCAAATACGAGCGCAAGATTCCTGAGCTGCTCGACGACTTCAATACGTACTATCACTACCATCGTCGTCGCCAGATCATCTTCTACTACGACTCTACCATGGTGGGCACCAACTGGGGCTTGCACTACAACGACCCTCATAAAGAGGTGGTGCGCACGCTGCGCTCCATGGGCTGGGCGGTGCGCGAGGCTTATCTCGGCAACCCGATGAACCACGTACAGAAGAACGCTCTCATCAATAATATGTTTCGCGGGCGTGCCCGTCTGCAAGTGCTCGTCAACCGCGACAACAACCCCGACCTGCTCATCTCCATCACCTCTGCCGGCGTGTACAACGGCAAGAAGGATAAGCGTGGAGAGAAGCTCGCAGAGACCGAGGAGGATAAGCTGGAGGCTCGTACTGACGGCTCCGATGCCTTCGACGTGCTCTGCATAGGCGCGGAGACCAAGCCGGTGTTCCAGGGCACCGGCGGCACAACCAACACATACGGCTAAAATCTCATTTCTCATTTATTTTTTGTTTATACTTTACACCGCTGGCGCGTGATGCGTCGGCGGTTTTTTATTTTTCTAAAAAGATAGCAAAAAAGTTAGCAAAACATTTGGTAGTATGTAACATTATTGCTACCTTTGCATTGTCCAATAAGGATAAAGAGTTCTTTAAATTAATTTTTAAGCCAAATGAAAGCAAACGAATTAAAACGTTTACTCAAGCGCAACGGGTGTTGCTGTTTGAGGAGGGGCAGCGAGCACGACATCTGGATTAATCCTAAGACAGACAGAACGGCTTCAGTTCCTCGACATGGCGCACATGAAGTAAGCACGGGAACTTTAAAAAGTATTCTCAAGGCGCTTCTTGGTTAATCTATTTGGAGTCTGACCCCTCGGGGTCGGATTCCTTAGATTAAAAAAATTAAATAGAAGAACTCTTTTTAGTTGACGACAAACAATAAGTATATATGAAAGTGACTGTTTTTGTAGAAAAGCAACCGGGCGAAAAGAATTGCTCTTGCTTTATTGATGGCACAATTAATAATTGCGGCATAGCAGGTTATGGCTCCACTGTAGATGCAGCAGTTAAAGATCTTCTTGTCGCAAGAGAAGAGTATAATGATATGGGTCGTGCTATTCCAGAGCTTGAGATGTCTTTCAAATACGACATCTGGGCTTTCTTCGATAAGTTCCCCATATCTATTACACCGCTCGCCAAACGTATAGGTATCAACCCTTCACTTATGCGCCAATATGTTTCTGGCAACAGAAAACCAAGCGCAAAGCGACTTGAAGAAATTGAGAATGCCATCCACGAGTTCGGAAAGGAACTCTCTAACGTGTCGCTAATTTGATTTTGACTGTTTTCATGGCACATGAAAATTAGATAAATGAACTCTTTGAGTCCTCGGTGCGTGATGCATCGAGGACTTTTTTTGTTGGCAATTGCCAAACGTATTTCTATTAATGTAGATCCTTATCTACCTTTGCTTATGTAAAAATCTATTTATATGAGCAACAATATTGACAATATAGTAACACTTGCCGACATCTGCGAGGTCCTGCAGGGCAAGAACGTTGACAAGAAGAAGACCAACGAGCGAGGCGAAGGTTTGCCTATTGTCGTTGGTGCTTCTGACCTTGTGCAGGGTAGATTCACGCCTAAGCGTTGGTGCTGCGAACATATTAATGCTCCGACATATTCTGAGAAAGGCGATGTGCTTGTGTCGGTAATCGGTACGATAGGCAAGATAGGAGTGAATACCGACGGCACAGCTATTCTATCTAAGCATGTCTGTGCCTTGCGCCCCAAGCAGGGCGTGTCAAGGCAATATCTTATGGCAGTAGTGTCACGTCTACTACTCGATGCGATACCCGACACTGCTGATGAGGTAGTGCTCGGCTTCCAAAACAAGGTAGATGTGGATGTGCTGAAGAAGATACGCTTTACACTCCCTGCACTATTCATCCAGGAGTGGTTGGTATCTCGCCTAACATCTATAGCCACCATGATTCTCGCATACAAAGGTAAGAAGGACGACTTTCTATCATGCGAAGGTATCATTTCTGTTATAGAGCAGGAACGTAAGGAGCAGCGGGCGCACATGAGAAAGCTATCGGAAAAGCTTGGCAAAATAGCAGATATGCTTGACAATCTTCCCCCGGATAGCGACACTCTAAAAATGATTGACGATGCTCGCAGCGCATATTCACGACTTCTAAAAATCCAATAAATATCATAACGTATGAAGATAGACAAATCTGTTGTGGAGGTGTTGAAAACCTCCGAGTTTGATGGTAGCCTTTTACGTCTGCCTGGACAGCTGGAACGCAAGCTGTACGAACGTGTAGCCAAGGTGCTGAAGAGTATCGGCGGCAAGTGGTCGAGTGCGAAGAAGGCCTTTGTGTTCAAGGAGGATGTGGGCGACCTTGTTACATCCATAGCCGATACTGGTGAATTTACGCCCGAACGCCAAACATTCCAGTTCTTTCCCACTCCCGAAGCTCTTGCCCGTGAGATAGTAAAGGTCGCTGACATACGTGCAGGCGAACGCACTCTTGAGCCCTCTGCTGGCCAGGGTAACATTGCTCAGTTCATGCCAACACCCGACTGTATAGAACTCGACCCGAAGAATCGAGCCGTACTTATAGAGAAAGGCTTCCGTGTCGTTGGTGACGACTTTATGACGTTTGAGCCTTCTGAACCTTACGACGTGATTGTTATGAACCCACCGTTCTGTAAGCGACAAGATGCTTTGCATATTCTCAAGGCTATATCCATAGCCAAACGCAAGGTGGTAGCTATAGCCTCATATGCTGTTATGTGGCGTACTGACGGCCCGTACAAGGAATTGCGCGATGTTGTAGAGCATCTGGGTGGCTATATTAGCGAACTTCCCGACAAATCGTTTAAGGAGTCCGGCACGATGGTAAAGACCGCACTTGTAGTAGTGGAGAAAAGTATTTAGTTCTTTTTATTGATTAGGTTTATATTAGTGTAAGCCACTGGCGCGAGATGCGTTGGTGGCTTTTTATTTGTATTAAACTTTTGTTGAAAATAATTGGCATTTTTCTTGTATAATCAACAAAAGTTTATTACCTTTGCATTGTGATAAAAAACTTATCGCCTATGAAGAAATTAAAAAAATCGAAGGAACTTAAGAACAAAGAAAACGATTTACTTTTCTATCTTGAGTATTGGAAAAAGTTCCCCAATACTTTTAAAAAGATAGCACAGAAAGAAATCGAACAACTTGAAGATGACATCAAGAATGACTAAAAAGACTCCTCTCCCTTAAATGGGAGGGGGAGTTTTTAAAAACAGTTCAAACAAAATATATTATGACAGATTTTAAGAATAAGATTAAGGCTCTTGCTGAGCGCAATCGCTTGGCAACGACCGATGAGGAGCGTGCAGCGGTAGCGGCAGAGATGGACGCTTTAAAAAATGAGAACGAGCAGGCTTTCACCGAAGCTCTGGAGTCTCTCATCAAGGACACAGCAGAAGACGTGCAGGTGCAGCGCATGGCTGAGCGTCTTGGCGAGATTACCGACATGGTGTCTATGGCGTACATAGCCAAAACCTACTTCAAGAAGTCGCGCTCATGGCTTGCCCACAAGCTCAACGGCAACATCGTTAACGGCAAACCGTCTCAGTTTACAGAAGAAGAACTAAAGACCTTACGCTTTGCCCTCAACGATATGTCTAACAAACTGAACTATATGAGCATTGCTTTATAGCGAAAGTTTTACGCACACGCAGCCTCGGAGCCTCACGGCTTCGGGGCTTTTTGTTGTTGGCAATTGCCAACTTCGCACCCTTACGCCTTACCGCTGATGAGCGTCCTCGATGTGGCGGTGTCTTTCACGATGGGCGCAAAATCGACAAGCCAAAATCACATACTCGGCACAACCTTCTGCATATTCCGCTAAAGGCGAGGGCGGCAATTGCCAACTCGGCGCAGGGCGGTGTAGTGCTGCATAGACAGAAAGTCTTGCACCCTGCAAAATCGTAATGCTTAACTCGTTGATTTTTAAGCATTACGATTTTGCAGCTATGGAAAAGGTACGCGAAAACGCGCTCATTTCTCTATTCTGGGCTTCTTTTTATTGCGGAAAAGAAGCAAAAACGCTTGCGAAAACAAGTTTTCGAGTGGTATTCTCCGGTAGAGAATGCTATTTTTAAGTTTAGATCTGCATGCGTATCTTTGCTGCAGGTTTTTAATTAGGGGATACCAATGTTGTTTAGTTTTAATTGATTTAGTTATTTTTCACGTTTATCCTTGCCGCTGGCGCGTGACGCGTCGGCGGCTTTTGCATTCTCCCTTCACGGCTCACGCATTACCGCATAGCGGTAACATCATTACACCGCTTTGGTTACATGACTACCACATATCGGTTACATGGTTACCAGGTCGCGGTAATCATGTGGTCGGCAAAGACTTGAGTTTTTACCAATATACGAGGTGACGTAACTTTTCAGGTGGAGCGTGGGCGGCTTTATTTGTTTCTGCGCAGAAGTCTCGCAATCCAATAATATGTGAAATTATTTTACTTTTAGTATGCTTTTTTATCATATCTATTAGTTGCTATCTCAAAAAAAAACACTTACTTTGCAAATGAAACCAATTAATATTTTTACTATGAGTCGCTTGAATTATAATATCCGAGGTTCGTTCTCCTTACTACTTAGAGAACGTCCGACTTTTATTACTGGCATGAATTCTCTGTTCGGTGTGCGACGTCGTGCAAGTTTACACGATTATATGAAGGGCAACAATGTTGACGATATGCGTCAGGATTGGATTGCTGTAGGCAAGTATATACAAAAGTCAATGCAAGCTTATGGCAGATAATAAGAAACAGAAAGAAGTGGTAAGACCGGATGTAGATCAGCAGACAGCAGTGCGTCAGGTACTCAATGACGTGTACGAGGACATTAATTGGGCTTATCTCGCACAGAACTATTTTGGAAAATCCCGCAGCTGGCTTTATCATAAGTTCAGCGGACGCAACAACGGCAAGCCCGACGACTTCAGCGACATCGATCGCGAGCGTCTCAAGGGTGCGCTTGTGGATATAGCAAACCGTCTGAGAATGACGGCTGACAAGTTGTAATAACTTATTATTTTGACACCAGCCTCGGAACTTCGGTTCCGGGGCTTTTTTAATGTTTCGTAGTAAAATAGTTATTGTTTTGTTTGGTTATTCGTAGTAAAATTACTACCTTTGCAGTGTTGAATTATTAAACAAGCGATCTATGAAAAATGTAAAAGTTTCTAAGATTCTGAGAATCTTGACTGACGACGGTTGGTACTTAGACCGTTGCAAAGGGGACCACCGAGAGTTTAAACATCCTACAAAAAAGGGTGTTGTAACTGTCAACGGTAAGCCTTCAACATCTATCTGCGGATGGCTCCTCAGTAGTATTGAACGGCAATCTGGGCTTAGGTTCTGACTAATCGGGGTGGAGCAGAAGTTCCGCCCCTCCCCTACATTCGAAGCAGACGCTTGTTTTGATATTCGACAAAGAAAGGTGGCGGTCGTGGCTGCCACCTATTTTAAGATTAACATATAAAACAATATATTATGAACAATGTTGTGATTAAAGCTGCCCGTACTGCTGACGGCTACTGTTGTGCTTGCGACTTACTGCCGGGTTGGGTCGTTGCCTACGATGGCGACCTTGAGGGCTTTAAGGAGTATGTCCAGGAGAGTGTTGACTTCTGGCTCGAAGGCAGACGTAAAGACGGTGATGCATACCCGGAGGTGTTTGACGGTGAGTATCGGCTCGTCTACGATTTTGATGTGGCTACGTTGCTCGACTACTATCGTGGCATATTCTCGTTTGCAGCCCTTCAGGCGATAACGGGCATCAATCAGAAGCAGCTTTCACACTATGCGAGCGGCATATCGAAGCCGCGCCATCAGCAGGTGGAGAAAATAAAGTCGGGATTGCGCCGACTTGCCAAGGATATTGAAATGGTCACTGTTTAATAAATTCAACACCGCCGCCCGACCATGCGGCACCATGACCGCTGCAAATTTCTAATTCGCAGCATTCATTATATTAAAGAGCTTATTGGAGCCCTCGGTGCGTGACGCATCGAGGGCTTTTTGTATCATAGGCACTCGCTATAAAGCTTTCCAGTTCTTTAAATATTGGAAAGAACTGAAATTCTATGCTACTTTCTATATGTTTACGATTGTAAACAAAACTTAACAAACTAATAATTGCGCCACAATGTACCACAATGCACCCAAATGCGCCATTTGCCATTTTAAAAGCTACTATAGTAGCTGTATCTTTGAGGATAAAAAGGCACACATACATGGGATTTTGGCAAAACATAACGAATTTTTTTAGAGGAGAATCGGGCAAGAAGGAAGGATCCGAAAGCAAAACGACCATCGCCGGAGACTACACAGGCTTCTTCGGCTACTACGGATCGGGAGCTACAGCCATGTCCGTTGCAACAGTGTACCGATGCGTGAAGCTGCTCAGCGAGAGCGTAGCCAACCTTCCACTTCTATACATGAGACTGAAAGACGGCATCTTCGTAGAGGACAAGACAAGCCGCCTCCACTACCTCCTTGACGTACAGCCCGACTTCACAAAATCAGCGTTCGACTTCTGGAAGGAGACCGTAGAGCACGTGCTGCTTGATGGCAACGCCTACATCGTGCCAGTATACAACACGGCGACGCTGGAGATAGACCGACTCGTACTCTGCGGACGCGGCACGGTGTCGCACGATGTCCTGCGCGACACATACAACGTTACCGACATGATTAATGGTGTGTACGGCTGCTACAGAGAGCAGGACATCATACACATCAAAGGACACAGTGCAGACGGAAAGACTGGCATCAGCGTGCTGCAATACGCACGCCAGACTCTCGACATAGCGCTTACGGGCGACCGTGAGACGCTGAAACGCTTCGCCAACGGCGGCAACGTGAGAGGACTCGTGACAAACGACAAATCGGTGACGGGCTTCGGAGAGTACCAGGATGTACAGCTGGAGAACACAGCCGAAAGCATCGACAGCAAATTCCAGGGCGGAGAGCGCATCGTGAGTCTCCCGGGACAGGTGGACTTCAAACAGATCTCACTCTCGTCAACGGATATGCAGTTTTTAGAGAGCCGCAAGTTTACGATACGAGACATTTGTCGCTTCTTCGGCGTGCACCCGTCTTTCGTGTTCGACGACACCAGCAACAACTACAAGAGTGCCGAGATGGCGAACGTGGCGTTCCTCTCCAACACGCTCAACCCGCTACTGCGCAACATAGAAAACGAGATGCTGCGAAAGCTCGTCGCTCCGTCGCTGTGCTGCAAACGAAAGTTCCAGTTCGACCGCAGAGGTCTATACGCCTGCGACCTCGATAGTAGAGTAAAATACCAAACAAGCACCATAGCAGCGGGCATCTACACCGTGAACGATTGGCGTAAGGAAGAGAACAAGCCGCCGGTAGCAGGCGGAGACAAGGTGCTCGTATCGGCGAACCTGAAGGACATCAACGAGGGCTCCTTCGGCAATAAGATCCAGTAACAAACCCCATACGATATGAAAAAGACAGAAGATACCAACAAGATCATTAAGCGTTGTTTAAGTACCCCGAATATGTTGCATGTGAGGGAGGCGGCAGAGGGCGAAGCCCCGAGCCGCACCATCACGGGGTCCTTGATGTCGGTGTAGATGCCCGCTCGGGGTACGCAATACTTTTCAATACTCCGTCAGAGCCTCTGTGGAGCGACGATGACAGCGAAGCCCGGGAGATGATAGCCCCGGGTGCTGTCAGTCAAGAGTTTCTCGACAGCCAGGATATCAAGATGACGATGTTTCACGACAACCACCTGCTTCTCGCTCGCAGCGACAAGGGTAAGGGCACGCTCTCCTACTCCATCGACGACAAGGGCGTAGCCTTCGAGTTTGACGCCCCGAACACCGTAGACGGCGACAAGGCGCTCGAACTTGTGCGCCGCGGCGACATCAAGGGCTGCAGCTTCGCCTTCTCGACCCGCTACTACAACCGCGACTTCGTGGAGCGCACAAGCGAAACGGCACCGAACGGAACAGTAGCCATCACATATACCGTAAAGAGCATCCTTGGCATTCACGACTTCACACTTGCTGCCAATCCGTACTACCCTGACACAAGCGTAGAAGCACGAGAACTGACCGACAATCTACGTAATGTTCTGCACCAAGCTCCAGCGGAAGAGAAAAGCGAGGAAGTAGAAAGACAGCTGCGCGAAATGCGCCAGGCAGCACAAAAACGAATTTTCTAATCATAAATCAGTAGTTATATGACGAAACCAAAGAACAACATTATCGTTCGCGAGCTTGTAAACAAGTATCAGGCGAACTGCGACCGCATCACAGAGATTGCGGACGCTTGCGAGAAGGAGCAGCGTGAGCGCAACGAGGCGGAGACCGCCGAGTTCGAGGCGCTTACCCGTGAGAACCAGATTCTGCAGATGAAGATGCAGGCAGCAGCAGCCGAGCACCTCCGCGAGCACCCAAACGCCATCGAGGAGGCTACACGCATGATCCGCGAGAACAGCGCACAGGGCCAGCGTACGGAGATTCTGCTTGTGCGAGACATGATGATGGTGTCTGACGTGAACAACGGCGGCATCGTACCTCTCAACGTACAGGAGATTATGCGTCCGCTGCAGGAAGGCTTTATCCTCGACAAGGTAGGTCTGCCTATGCCTACGGGCCTCGCAGGCGATTATGTATGGCCGCTCTACGAGAACGTAGACGCTGAGCTTGCCGGTGAGGGTGTAGAACTCACCGACAAGAAGATTAAACTGAGCAAGCTGAGAGCAACACCGGAGCGCATCGGTATCGCTATCCCGGTAACCAACCAGTCGCTCAACCAGTCGCAGGGCATCCTGGAGATGATTGTGCGTGAGATCATGCCACTCGCCCTCCGTCGCCTCCTCAACAAGGTAATCTGCAGCACCAACAAGTTGAACGCCTCGACAAAACTCACAGGTCCGTTCGTAGCCCTGAAGGCCAAGGCTACTACGCTGTCTGCTGTGCCTACCTTCAAGGAACTCAACGGCATGAAGGCGAAGATGTTCGAGACCGGCATCGAAGGCTCGAACGCTTGCTGGGTAATGACAAAGAGCATGGCAGCCATCCTCGAAGGTACACCTATCAACGAGAATGGTATCTACGTTCCGATGATTCAGAACGGCGTGCTCTGCGGCCTCCCGGTATACACCTCTAACGAGATCCGCGACACCGACGGCACAGAGTTCATCGGTCTCGGCGACTGGAGATACCAGCCGATGGGTCTCTTCGGCAATATCCGCTTTATCGTTGACCCGTACAGCAAGGCACGCAAGGACGCAGTGGACTTCGTTCTCAACGCAGACTACGCTACTATTACCGTACGCCCGGAGGCCTTCGCGCTCGGCAAGGTTGCTAAGGCTGTGTGATTTTGAACGTTCGTATATCTAATAAAAACATCAATCATGGCTATAACGGATTTGGCACTATTCAAGAAACACGTGAGAGCTGACGACTTCGCCGACGATGACGAGTATCTTGCTCATATACTCGACACGGCGGAGATGGCCGTTGTTACGGCGACCAACAGAACTCCCGAGGAACTTGTGGAGATGGGCAACGGCGACCTGCCGACGCCTATCAGGCTGGTATACAGATAACCGCCGAGCT
>OBCL01000120.1_pt1 | contig 22239 bp, 19 predicted proteins | sample 1495931 | NCBI WGS metagenome assembly OBCL01 (sample SAMN03418275, study PRJEB22391) | human gut metagenome | biome: human-gut; feature: organic feature; material: feces | host: Homo sapiens | place: Tanzania | collected 2013-01
ACAAACTGAAAGTATCCCTCTGTGCCAATAAATTGGTAAATTGGTATTTTTCAAAGGCAACCCTGCCTTATTGGTGTATCTTTGCGCTCGATAGTATCGCTATCGTAGTGGCAGGTATGATAGCTACCTATATCGCAGAGGGAGGAGAAGTGCTGGCTTCCCATTTCTGGAGCTACCTCCTCACATTCATTTGTAGCCTGCCGTTATTCGTAGTGGGTATGAGATTATTCCATACCTATTCCGGCATCATGCGTTTCTCGTCATTTGTCGACCTGCTCCGCATATCCGGTGCCCTCTTCATCGGTTTCATCCTGAACAGCCTTCTTCTCGTTGTACTGTCAGACAGGATTCCTTGCGAGATTACCACAGAGTCTATTGTTGTCATGTTGTTCATCTCCATGATAGAGATGTGGACGATGCGAATCCTGGTGAAGTATATGTACGATTCCAGTTTCTATACTGATACCAAAATCCCAGTCTTCATCCTCGGTGTACGTGAAGGCGGTATCTCCCTGGCAAAGTCCATGCGCAACGATCATCCTTCACAGTATGTCGTGAAAGGATTTACTACCGAAGAAACCGGCATGATAGGAAGATTCCTGCTGGGTTGCGAAGTCTATTCATACGATGAAACCGTTTTGGCTGTCATGCACAAGATGAATGTCAAGACCCTTTTCGTGAGCCCGCTGGTCACAGAGAAGTTCCTGGAGAAACAGGATATGATTGACAAACTCACCGCTGAAGGTATCAAGATTATGATGATGCCAAAGGCACAGAGCTGGGACGGCAAGTCAAACCTCCGCCATCAGATGATGCGCGAGGTAGATATCGAAGACCTTCTTCCACGTGAGAAGATAGAAGTAGATATGGATGCCATTGGTAAACTCCTCAGCGGTCGCACCATTCTGATTACAGGTGCAGCCGGAAGTATCGGTTCCGAGATGGTGAAGCAGATTGCCATCTATAAGCCTGCACATCTGGTATTGGTAGATGAGGCTGAGACCCCAATGCACGATGTCCGTCTCTTCATGAACAAGAACTATGCAGATATCCCATGCGAAACCATCGTAACCAGCATCACCAATGCCACCCGTATGGAGCGCATCTTCTCAGAGTACCATCCAGACTATGTATTCCATGCCGCAGCCTATAAGCATGTACCGATGATGGAGGATAACCCATCAGAGGCAGTGCAGAATAATATATATGGTACGCGCGTGATAGCCGATATGGCTGTGAAGTACGGCACCAAGAAGTTTGTGATGATTTCTACCGATAAGGCAGTGAACCCAACCAACGTGATGGGCTGCAGCAAGCGAATCTGTGAGATTTATTGCCAGGCTTTGAACAAGGCGATTGTGGATGGCGAGATAAAGGGAGTAACCCAGTTCGTAACCACCCGATTTGGCAATGTCTTGGGAAGTAACGGTTCCGTTATTCCAATCTTCAAGAAGCAGATAGCGATGGGCGGTCCTATCACAGTCACCCATCCTGACATCATCCGTTTCTTCATGCTCATTCCGGAAGCCTGTAAGTTGGTATTGGAGGCAGGTACCATGGGTAAGGGAGGCGAGATCTTCGTCTTCGATATGGGCAAGCCAGTCCGCATCGCCGATTTGGCAAAGCGCATGATAGCCCTTTCAGGAGTAGAAGGCATCGACATCAAGTATGTAGGACTTCGTGATGGTGAGAAACTCTTCGAGGAAGTATTGAACGACAAGGAAGCCACCGTCCCTACCCATCATCCAAAGATTATGGTAGCCAAGGTTCGTGAGTATCCATACGAATTGGCACGCAAGAACGAGGAAGACCTCTATCAGCTCTCCTTCACCTACGATGATATGGCTGTAGTGAAGAAGATGAAGGAGATAGTTCCAGAGTACAAGAGTCAGCACTCAAAGTACAGCGAGCTTGATGCCAAGTAACAAACAATCATTAATCAATAATAAATAATCAATAGATAAAATGTTATTACTCATATTAATCCTTTTCGGAGTCCTCTCCGTCCTCGCCTTCCTCATCATCCTTTGGGACTATTTCAAGCATGGAGGTGCTGCGGTTTTGGACCCGGAACATCCTGGTAGAATCATTACCATGAAGGATGCAAAGAAAAATCATAAAAAATAAGAATAGAACAGAGATATGGATATTATTAAAACAGATATAGAAGGAGTACTCATTGTTAAACCACGCCTTTTCCGCGACGCTCGTGGTTACTTCTTCGAGAGCTTCAGCGAGCGAGAGTTTGAAGAAAAGGTTGCCCCAATCCTGGGACACAGTGTACATTTCTGCCAAGACAACGAGTCTATGAGCAGCTATGGTGTAATGCGAGGTCTGCACTTCCAGCGCCCACCATATACTCAAAGCAAGTTGGTACGCTGCGTAAAGGGTAGAGTACTTGATGTAGCAGTGGATATTCGCAAAGGTTCACCAACCTACGGCAAACATGTGGCTGTAGAGCTGACAGAAGATAACCATGTCCAGTTCTTCATTCCAAAGGGCTTTGCCCATGGCTTCGCAGTTCTCTCAGAAACAGCCGTCTTCCAGTACAAGTGTGATAACTTCTATCATCCAGAGGCAGATGGTGGCATCAGTATCCTCGATGATACCCTCGGTATCGATTGGAAAATCCCAACAGAACATGCCAATCTCTCAGAGAAAGATACGAAGCATGCAATGCTGAAGGACTTTGATTCTCCATTCGATATCAATGTAGACTTATACAAGTAAACAAGATTCTAATCATTTGACATTAAGACAATGAAAGGAATAGTATTAGCAGGTGGAAGCGGAACACGCTTGTACCCCATCACAAAAGGAATCAGCAAGCAGCTGATACCAATCTTTGATAAACCGATGATATATTATCCTATCTCGGTATTGATGTTGGCAGGTATCCGTGAAATCTTGATTATTTCAACACCATTTGACTTGCCAGGCTTCAAGCGCCTTTTAGGCGATGGAAGCCAGTTCGGCGTCAAGTTCGAATATGCTGAGCAGCCATCACCAGATGGCTTAGCCCAAGCCTTCATTATCGGTGAGAAATTCATTGGTAATGATTCTGCTTGCCTCGTATTAGGCGATAACATCTTCTATGGTGCAGGATTGAATCAGATGCTGCATCAGGCAGTAGTAGATGCAGAGCAGAACAACAAGGCAACCGTTTTTGGTTATCGAGTAAGTGATCCAGAGCGATATGGTGTCGCAGAGTTTGATGAGCAAGGCAATTGCCTCAGCATTGAGGAGAAGCCTGAGCATCCAAAGAGCAACTATGCAGTGGTAGGCTTATACTTCTATCCTAATAAGGTAGTAGAAGTAGCCAAGCATATCAAGCCCTCCGCTCGTGGTGAATTGGAAATCACTACTGTCAACCAGGAGTTCCTGAAGGATAAGGAGCTGAAGGTACAGACCATGGCAAGAGGATTTGCCTGGCTTGATACCGGAACCCATGATTCCCTTTCAGAGGCATCCACCTTTATTGAAGTCTTGGAGAAACGCCAGGGCTTGAAGGTGGCTTGTCTGGAAGGTATCGCATACCGTCAGGGATGGATTTCTGCAGAGCAATTGAAAGAGAATGCACAGCCTATGTTTAAGAACGACTATGGTAAGTATCTGCTTGCTATACTTGGTGAAAATTGTAATACATTGAAAAAGAACTTAGAATATTAATTCTGCTTCTAGAAACAAATGAAGTGAAAATATTTATTGAAGTAAATGGCTAATATAAAAGTTACGGTACTTATGTCCACTTATAATGGACACAAGTATATCAAGGAACAACTTGATAGCTTGTTGCGTCAAACTGGTGTAGAACTGAGAATTATTATACGTGATGATGGTTCTAAAGATGATACTATAAATATCTTAGCAGATTATGAAACTACTCATTCAAATATGATAATTATAAGAGATGCTAATTGTGGCGCAGAGGAAAGTTTTAACAAGTTGTGTAAGTATGCATTAAATCAAGAACCTACAGACTATTATGCATTTTGTGATCAAGATGATGTTTGGGAGGATGATAAACTTAAAGTAGCTGTAAGTAAGCTACAAAAGTTGAATTCTTCGAGACCGAATTTATACTTCTCTAATTTAAAAATGGTTGATGAGAATCTTTCATATATGAGAGATTTTTATCAAAATGGAGAGGTGTTTACAGATAAGAATAAGACTTTAGTTCAGATATTTACTTATGGATGTACGTGCGTCTTTAATCATAAAGCGTTAGAATCCTATTGCAAAATAGAGCGGAATCAAGTTTTGCATGATAATTGGATTTATGTGCTTTGTTCATATTTAGGAAATGTTGTTTATGACCCAGTAGGTCATATTTTATACAGACAGCATGGTAATAATTTGAGTGGTCACAAAGAGACAGGTATTTCTCTGATAAAACTCAGATTGGGACGGGCTATCAATGGAAATTTAGGTCATGATTTTGAAACTATGGCAAAACAGTTGTTGCTTTACAGTAATGAGATTAAGCACCAAGATCTTAAGTTGATTAATCATGTTGCTTTTTATCGCAAAAAGATGTTATCAAAATTGTACCTCCTATGTTCATTAAAATTTAGAACAGGTAATTTGTTTAAAGATTTATGTATTAAATATCGAGTTATGTTAAATTCTTTATAAAATGTTGGAAAAAACGATAAGACTTAGGCAGAAATTAGTAACGTCATTGCATACTCATAAATTATTAATAGAAAATTTTTCTTATTTAGTTTTCTTACAGGTTTTTCTTTTGGTATATCCCTTAATTACCTATCCTTATTTAGTGAAGACCTTAGGTAAGGAGCTTTATGGAATTATATTGACAGCCCAAATGTTGGCTAGTTATGCATCTTTGTTTATTGATTTTGGTTCAAATTTTGTATGTGCAAAACATATTTCAATTAATAGAAATGATAAAAAAAAACTAGGAGAAATATTGAGTAACGTTTTATTCGTTCGATTAGTTATTTTTGTTTTGTTATTTTTGGTGTATGCATTAGTAGCATATTTAATACCAATTTATAGACAAAACTATTTGATTTTTATTCTTACGTATGGTTTTTGTACAAATGAATTGTTGTTTCCGCAATTTTTCTTTCAAGGAATAGAGAGAATGAAAATGATATCAATAGTAAATGTTTTTACTAAACTTGTCATGGTCTTGCTTATATTTCTTATTATAAAGAGCAAGCAAGATGCCTATTTGGTCCCAATTGTATATTCAATTGGATTTTTAATAGGAGGCATTGTCTCTTTATATGATATAATTATTCACATGAAAATAAAACTGATAAAGCCAACATTTGAAAAGTCGTGGTTCTATGTTAAGGATTCCTTGTCGATATTCTCTACGGATTTAGTTTGTACAATTAAGGATAAACTTAGTTATTTGTTAATTGGAACTTATGTAGGTATGTCTGATGTTGTTATTTATGATTTAGGATTAAAATTACATGGTATTGCTGCAAAACCATATATGATGATATGTACTGTTATGTTTCCACGTCTCGCAAAAACAAGAGACGTGAATCAACTTAAAAGAGTAGCAATAATTAGTTTGTCATTTACTATTATTTTAGTAGTTATAGCAAATGTTTTTCTTTCAGATATTGTTTTGTTCTTTTTGCATGAGCACTGTGATTTGATTCCCTTGAGGCTTTTTTTAATAGGACCAATAATTTTGTCTGTAAGTTATGTGATTTCTAATAATATGTTTGTCGCTTTTGGTTATAATAAATATATGTTTAAAAGTATTCTTGTGACAACTATAGTCTATATATTTTGTTTAGTTTTACTTTTTCTGACTCATCATATGAACACCATAATGGCATTTATTTGTATTGCTTTGATATCATATGCAGCAGAACTTATATATCGATTAATTAAGGCACAACAAATAATAAAAATTGAAAAAAAAGATAATTAGTATGAAAACTGTTTTGTTGGTGGCGAGTACATTAGGAAGAGATGGAACAAGCCAATTTATTACATATTTTATTAATAATATGTCTAATCGTCGTGATTTGAAAATTAAAGTTTTGTTTTTCAGACAAGTTCCCGATGTTTTTTTAGATAGGTTAAATAAACAGGTTGATATTTCTTCTTTAAATATTCAGGGAGCATTATATAAGTCGTATTTAAGAATTTTAAAACGTATTATAGACATTCGTCCTAATTATTGTTTGTTAGGTTTTCATCAACTTGTACTATTTAGTTTTTTGCGTACATTCTTGCATCTTTTTAAAATAAAGATATTAATAAGAGATACAATTATTCCTTCATTATTTCATAAGGAGGATTCTACGTTTAAGAAGTATCTTGTTAAAACTGCTTATAAGAAATTTGACTATATCATAGCTCAGTCTAATGATATGAAATCTGATTTGATAAATCAATGGGATTGTGATCCTAAAAAAATAGTTGTGATTAATAATCCGGTGGATGTAGAATTAGTTCGATCAAAGGTTAATAAGTGTCCAGGCGAACTGTTAGGTAAAAAAGAGTTTGTGTTTATAGCTGCCGGTCGATTAGCATATCAAAAAGGATATGATATATTAATTGATAGAATTGCTGAAATGTCTTCTTCTGTTAATTTTAAAATATTTATTTTAGGATCAGGCGAGTTGGAAATTCAGTTGAGGAAATATGCAAAAGAAAAAGGCGTAGATGAAATTATTAGTTTTCTTGGATATAGAAATGATGTTGCATCATATATATATTATGCAGATGCATTAATTCTGTGTTCACGATATGAAGGATTTCCTAATGTTGTTTTAGAGGCAAATTCTTTAGGAAAACCTGTTTTTACAAATAATTGTAAAGGTGGTATCAATGAAATTTTAGTAGAAGGTCAAAATGGCGTTGTCTCAGATTTTTCGAGCACAACTTCTTTTCAAGAAGGCATTTGCAAAATATTAAACTTAAAGTTTGATACTTTAAAGATTATATCCATGACAACAGGACGATACGGAATACCAACTATCTTTGATAAATATCATAATTTTTTTAGAAGTTTACAATAATGAATTATCTATGTCTTTTTATAACAATAATATGCTGTTTATTTTGCTATAGACGAGATAAGACAGTTTTTAGTCCATCTGTTGCCTTTTCTGGTTTATTTTCAATAGTCTTTATATTTGCTTCATCAGGATGGAATGGTATGTATTCTGCTTCTGCTTCTGCATATTGGCTTATAACTTTAGGAGTATTATCTTTTGTTTTCGGTACGGTTGTTATGAAAAAATACTCGCTTAAAACTGCTTTTTATATTACAGGAAAGAAAATAAATGTGAACGATAAATTACAGTCAAAAATGTATTGGCGTATGCTTTGGATATGCATTCTAGTTTTACTATCTAGTATAATTATGATCGGTTCATATTTGTTGTCAGGAGCAACTCTTGGGGATGTCTATGTTGTAGCTGCAGCTGCTACTGATGGTGAACAAAATGAATTAACAAAAGGCGGTTTTCAACTTTTACTGGAAAGTTATATTGCATACCCTTTGCTATACCTTTTAGTTCCTGTTTCTTTGGTAGAGTTTTTTAGTTCTTACAAAAAGAAATATCTATTTGTTGCTTTGTTTTTAGCACTTTTAAGAGTATGTCTTGATGCACGTAGAACTTATTTGACAGCATTTATATTGATGACTGTTATATGTATTTATATGCATAGAAAAGATTATAAATATTTCAATCCGAAAATATATAATAGATTTAAGTATTTTAAAAAATATTCATTTTTAATAGTCATTTTTATCTTCTTTTTCTTTTCATATGTTTCTAGCCAACGTAGTATAGCTAAGTTGGGTGAGGACGAATCTAGTACCCTCGTAACTTTAGTCGAATATTATGGTGGCAGCGTGCAATTTTTTGGTTATTGTATAGAAAAAACTTTCAAAGATTATACTTTTGGATTTAGCTCTTTAAGAGGTCTTTTAGCTCCTTTTTTTGGTGTTTTTAAATTAATAGGTATTGAATCTCCAAGTTTGTTAAAAGAGGCTAATCAATATTTGGTAACTTTGCATGAAACAATTTTTAATATCAGTCCGACTAAACCATATAATTCATTTGCAACTTGTTTTTTTCAGTTTTATTGTGATTTTGGTGTGATTGGGATTGTTTTTTTGTCTTTTTTCTATGGCGCATTTGCAGAGAATATTTTCGAAAAAATGGTCGTGTTAAAATCTAAAAGAGCTGAAGCAACATATATATTTTTCTTTGCTAATATTTTGATGCTTTCCTTTGTCAACATGCAAACCGTTTTGGCTTTAAATTTTTGGCCATTAATTCTAGTTCGTTATTTGTATCCTACAAAAGATTTAAAAAGAAACTGTTTTGGTAGTAATTCTTAGAGCAATAGCTATGGTATTTTTATAATTATTATATCCCATTTTTTTTGTGAGTACATATTGAAAATGTCCACTATTTGATTTATGTCTTTATGGTTCAATTTGAAGCGTATCATCTTTGTCTTGTCTTCTTTTATATTAGTTTTGCTCTGTAAAAAGATTCTGTTATGATTAAGTTAGAAAAAGCAAATTTATACAATTTAAATCCGATTAATTTCCTGCTTTCCTTATTGATAGTATTCCATCATGGTTTTACAAGGAATGTAGGGTTTATAGATAGTTATAATCCTTTAGATTATGGTGTTATTACTGCAATTGAGCGTTATTTTTATAATTTCTCAGAGTGTGCAGTTCCTATTTTCTTCTTTCTGTCAGCTTTCTTGTTTTACCGAACATTTGATGGAAGTAAGGAGAAATATATCTCAAAGATGAAGAGAAGGTTTTGGTCTTTAGTTGTTCCTTATATTATCTTTAATACTATCGGCTATATTAAGGCAATGGTATTTAGTGGTAGATATGGGGGGGCATTAGATTATCTTCTATCCATTTGGAATGCAGATACAATGCCTTTATGGTTTATCCGTGAATTAATTTTCTTCTCCATTCTAGCTCCACTGATTTATAGAATAAAACGACACCTCTGGCTGAGCGTAGTGGTTTCTGTAGCTTTAATTATTCTGTCAACATCAGGAATAGTTGGATATAGAAGTTTTATGTATTGGATGCCTGTTTATCTCATGGGAGCTTCTCTTACCGAAAATAGAATAAGTAGAGTGTGTGATATATTTGAGCGAGCGTCTTCTAGATATTTAATGCTGTTATTATTTGTCATTTATTGTTTGGCAGCTTGGTTCTTACCAAATGGTTCAGAAAAGGGAAATGCAATATATAGTTTTGAATTTACTTTATTCAGATTAGCTTCGCCTTTAGCATTTAGTTATGTGATTATCAGTATAATGAATTTAAATATTAAAGTCAAAAAATGGATGCAATACTCTTTCTTTGTCTATTGTATGCATGCTCCAATTATAACACTTGTAACATTAGTATATAGCAAGTCGATTCCTGCATTCTATGGAAGTGAATTATTCCAGTTCTTTGTAGTGATCTTTCTTACTTATGTCTTATGCGTTATTCTAGCAATGTTCCTTGAACGTTATCTTCCCCCAGTATGGAGGATTTTGAATGGAAAACGATAAGAGTTTTGACAATAGAAATATCTTTTTAAAAAAACTGAGTTATATAATATGTCATCAAATAAACTTTTTGCAGATCTTATCAAGATATCTATAGGGACTACAGTTTTTGCTGCTTTCAATCCCTCTCCAGAAGAATGGGAAACCCTTTATAATGAGGCAAGGCGACAAAGTTTACTTGGTATCTGTTTTGTCGGAGTTCGGAGGGTTCGTCAGTATCAACAGGCGCAAGGACTTGAAACAATACCTGCTTCTTTGTACTTAAAGTGGTTAGGTGTTGCTAGTAGAATCATGCAGAGGAATGAATTGATGTCAAAACAATGTGTGGTGATTCAGAAGACTTTTCAAAATGCAGGCTTTGGTTCTTATATTTTAAAAGGCCAGGGCATCGAAACATTCTATGAAGCTCCACTAAGGGGATTAAGACAGTCTGGTGATATTGATATTTGGGTCATTGGTGAACCTTATTCAATATTGAAGTTTATCAGTCGTCATCATCCTCTAAACCATTGTGACTATATGCATACTCATTTTGATTTCTTTAAAGATACCGAGGTTGAGGTGCATTACCGGCCATGGATAAGTAGAAATCTTTTTAGAAATTTCAGACTTCAAAAACTTGCAAGTAAGTTTCTTGCCTCGGGTTGTGCGCTTGTTGTAGATGATGGTATGGTGATTCCAAGTAAGGATTTCACGGTACTTCATGTATTGCATCATATCTATTGGCATCTTCTTGTTGAGGGTGTTGGTTTGCGCCAGATGCTTGATCTGTATTTCGCAGTGAAGTCTGTAGATAATAAAGAGGAATTATTCAAGACGGTGAGATGGTTGGGCTTGGGGAAGTTTGCCAGTGCCTCAATGTGGGTGCTAGGAGAGGTCTTTGGTATGAAGTATGAATGTATGTTATGTGAGCCATCCGAAAAAGAAGGAAGATTCCTACTTGATGAAATCTTACGAGCAGGTAATTTCGGTCATTATGATAAGAGGATTAAGCATGTAGAAAATGAAAGCAATGTTTCTCTTGTTATTAAGTGGCTTATACATAGTCTAAGATTATTCAAACATTATCCCATGGATGTCCTTTGGAATCCGATAGGAATAGTTTGGTTATCGATGAATGGAAGAAAGTATATGAAATGTAAATAGTTAACGATTATGATAAAAAGAATTTTCAATAAAATAAAGCGCTTAGCTTATTATTATTATCATCCTTTCCTGTGGGGAAAGAATGTGCAGATTAATGGAATTCCAACAATAGGTAATCCCAAAAACTTTCATTTAGGTAAGCATGTATCTCTCAATGATAGATGTTATATCCAGAGTGTGGGGGGGGTAAAATTAGGTAACTATGTGACTGTCAGTTATGGTGTCACAATTTTAACTTCCGGATTGGAAAGTAAGGATTATCCAGATACTTGCAATTGTAAAAACAGAAAGCATTTAGTCGCACCAGTAGCAATAGGTGATGGTGTTTGGCTTTGTGCCAACGTAACAGTAACTCCAGGAATAACAATAGCTCCAAAAATAATTGTTGCAGCAGGTTCTGTGGTTACAAAAGATTTAGACAAAGAAGGTTGGCTTTATGGAGGTGTTCCTGCTAAGCCGATTAAGCCGTTGAATAAATAAATTGGTGATTATGATTATAGTTAAATTATGGGGTGGTATGTGTAACCAGATGTTTCAGTATGCATTTGGCTATGCTATCGCAAAAAGGTATAATGATGATTTAGCATTTGATGTTGATTTCTATGAGAATCAGCCTGGGCATGTAGGTAAAAGAAAGGTTATAGGAAAAGAAGTGTTCCCAAATCTTTCAAAGATGCAGTTTATAAAGAGACCTTCTTGGGTTAAGCCTTTTGAAAACAAATATATAAGCCATATCATTAGATATAATTGGGGATGTAATCTGTTTTTCCAAAAGAAAAAATTCCTAATGGAGAAGATTCATCACTTTTATCCACAGATTTCTCATAAGGAAGATGTAGATAACTATTATGATGGCTACTGGCAGACAGGTTTATATTTTGAAGATGTAGCGGATGAACTTAAATATGAATTTACTCCATCTGACGAGGTCTTAAAAAAAGTAAAGACTTGGCGTGATAGTATAGATTCTAACAATTGTGTTGCTGTTCATATTAGAAGAGGGGATTATTTAAGTAAGGTTAATAGTCGTAGCTTAAAGACGGGAAATGTAATTGGAGATGAAACATATTATTTAAAGGCAATAGCATTGATGAAAAGTAAAATAGAAAACCCAATATTTTGCTTTTTTAGTGATGATATTGAATGGTGTAAGAAGACTTTTGGTGAGCGTGTAGAAAACTCTTTGTTTGTAGATAACCAAGGGCATGATGCTGCTATAGTAGATTTGTTTTCTATAGCTTCTTGTGAACATGGTATAATGTCTCCAAGTTCTTTTAGTTGGTGGGGAAATTGGTTACGTAGCAAAAAGCAAGGTAGTATAGTAATTGCTCCTGATGGAAATTATTGTGCCAAGGAATATTTTGATAATAATTGGATAAAACTTTAATATAATGACACTTTCGGTATTAATGTCGGTTTATAAGTCTGAGCATCCTTCCTACTTAGAACGGGCTCTTCTAAGTATATGGGATGACCAGGTTAGAAAACCTGATAAAATTGTTTTAGTTCAGGATGGTCCTGTCGGAAAAGAACTCGAAGAGGTGCTTTCACAATGGAAAAAGAAATTGGGCGACTCTTTGTTGTTAATAGTAAATCCGATTAATATCGGGTTAACAAAATCCTTGAATATAGGAATTAAGCATATTTCAACTGATTATATTGCTCGTATGGATAGTGATGACATTTCTATGCCCGATAGATTTGCAAAGCAAATGTCTTTTCTTGAAAAAAATGATTTTATCTCCATCGTCGGTTGTAATATACAAGAGTTTAGTGATTCATGTGATTGTTTAAGAATTAGAAAATTTCCTCGGGATACCGAAGGAGCTATTGCTTCTATTTTTAAAGCCAATCCTCTAGCTCATCCTGCGGTCATGATGAGAAGAAAAATATTTGATAATGGAATCTCGTATAATGAAGCTTATCGTACGTCTCAAGATTTGGCACTTTGGTTTGATGTTCTTGCTGCAGGATATAAAATAGCTAATATGGATGATGTTCTTTTAAAGTTTCGACGCAATGATGATGTATATAAGAGACGCTCTAATCTTAAAGATCGCAATCTAGAATTATTGGTACATGAACGAGGTATTCGTAAATTGTATGGGATATCACCAATAAAGTCCTTATTTCCATTAGCTCGATATGTTATGAAGTTCCTGCCAAAGTCTTTGATAAGGACTTTATATGATGGAGAATTTAGAAACAAATTGATTAAAGTTTAAATATTTGTTGATTTTATGTTGAAGTTAATGTATATAACCAATCGACCTGAAGTCGCTCAGATTGCTGAGCAAGCTGGTGTTGATTGGATTTTTGTCGATATGGAATTTATCGGCAAAGATGCTAGGCAGGGAGGCTTAGATACCGTGCAGAATCATCATACTGTTGAGGATGTACGACGAATCAAGCAATCTGTTACCAATGCGAAAGTGTTGGTACGAGTAAATCCTATTCATGATGCATTAGATAATTATCCTTCTTCTAAGGATGAGATTGATGCAACAATTGAAGCTGGTGCAGACATCTTAATGTTGCCTTTCTTCCATACGGTACAAGAGGTAGAACAGTTTATCAAATATGTAGGTGGACGAGCTAAGACTTGTCTATTACTTGAGACACCTTCTGCAGCTATCCTCTTGGATGATATTTTGAAAGTTCCTGGAATTGATATGATTCATATCGGTCTCAATGATCTGCATCTCGCAATGGGCATGAAATTTATGTTCCAGCTTCTTACAGATGGTGTTGTAGATCAGTTGGCAAATAAGATCAAGGCTAATGGTATTCCTTTCGGTTTTGGTGGTATCGCAAGAATGAATTCCGGAATGCTTCCAGGAGCTGCAGTCTTGAAAGAGCATTATCGCTTGGGTTCCTCTATGGTTATTGTGAGCAGAAGTTTCTGCAATACAGATAAGGTAACTGACCTTGATGAAATCCGAAAGATTTTCAATGAAGGTATAGGCGAGATTCGAGACTTAGAAAAGGAAGCCCAAGCAGCTGTTGATTATTTTACCAGCAATCATAAGCAGGTGGAGGATTCTGTAGATAAAATAGTAGAACTTATAAACGCAAAGAAATAATGGAAATCAATAAAGGTGTAATAGCTAAACTTCGTGCAGAATATGGTGATGCTTTCTATCTTTTGGATAGCGAGCAATACAAGAAGAACTTTTTGGAGTTGAGAGATACCTTCCGTAGTATCTATCCGAACTTTAATATTGCTTATTCGTATAAGACAAACTATACTCCAAAGTTCTGTAAAATTGTAGATCAACTGGGCGGTTATGCTGAAGTCGTATCTGAAATGGAAATGGAGATAGCTCTTCGTTGTGGTGTTAAACATCAACGAATCATCTGGAATGGTCCTATCAAGAACCCTCAGAAATTAGAAGAGTTCCTTGTTGCTGGTGGTACGGACAATATTGACTCTTTAGATGAGTTGGAGATAGTTAAGGGGATAGTGGAGCGTCATCCGAATACACCAATCCATCTTGGAATTCGCTGTAATTACGAAGTGGGAGATGGGGTCGTTAGCCGTTTCGGATTTGATGTTGATAGTGATGATTTTAAGGAAGTATTGAACTTTGTTCAGAATACTCCTAATGTTCACTTTGTCAATTTCCAGTGCCACTTTGCCAAGCGCCAGATAGAGTATTGGCCTGCACGAGCCAAAGGTATGGTTGATTTGATAGACCGATTGGGAATCATTCCTGAAAGAATTGATATTGGTGGAGGCTTGTTTGGTAAGATGGCTGATTCTTTAAAGGCACAGTTTACCAATGAAATTCCTTGCTATATGGATTATGCAAAGGCTGCAGCTACAGTATTTGCTGATTATTTCGCAGATAAGGATGTTAAACCAGAACTGCTGATAGAACCAGGAAGTGCGGTAGTGGGTGACTGCATGAAGTTTGTGGGAACAGTCAAAACTATCAAGGATGTAAGAGGTAAGAAGTTTGCTACAGTATTAGGTAGTCAGAAGAACATCAGCATGAGTGGTGTTAATCCACCTATGGAAGTCATTGCCATGGGTAATGAACAGGCGGAATATGATAATCTGGATTTTGTTGGATTCACCTGTATTGAGGGTGATGTTCTTTATCGCAATTATCAAGGTAAGCTTGCCAAGAATGATGCTATAGTAATCAGTAACTGTGGTAGTTATTCGTTAGTGATGAAGCCACCATTTATCTTGCCTAACTTCCCTGTGCTTGATATTTGTGGTGTGCATACTGAAGTGATTAAGCGTGGTGAGGTTTTTGATGATCTCTTCCACACTTTTGCATTTTAAACGTCTATATAAATATGTATAATCTTAATCTTTTTATCAAGAGAGCATTTGATATCATTTCCTGCTCTATCGCAATTCTACTGCTCACTCCAGTCTGGATTGTAGTTGCTATAGCCATCAAGTTGGATTCTAAGGGGCCAGTCTTTTTTAAGCAAGGAAGAAGAACCAAGGATGGAAGAGTCTTCAAAATGTTGAAGTTCCGTTCGATGTGTGTGGGAGCAGAGAAACAAGGTACGGGATTGTTCTCTTATGATAATGACCCTCGTGTCACCAAGGTGGGGGCTTTCCTTCGTGAAACGAGTCTTGATGAGATTCCACAATTCTTTAACGTTCTGATGGGTGACATCTCTGTTGTTGGTCCTCGTCCATGTGTTACATACGAACTTGGTGATTATGATACGCTGAATAAGAAATATAAAAAGCGTTTTCAGGTTAAGGGCGGTATCACTGGACTGGCTCAATGTAAAGGTAGAAATGAGAACTCCTGGGATGAGAAGGTTACCTATGATGGCCAGTATGTAGATCTCTTTAAGAAAGAAGGAGTTTGGATTGATATCAAAATTCTTTGGTGGTCTGTAATAAAGGTATTCCAAAGTGCGAATATCAATGAAGACCAGAGAGAGGGCATGAGTGCAGAGCAATCTGCAGAATTGGATGATGAGGAAGTGAAGAGAATAGCTCATCTTCCTGATGAAGAATAAACTAATTTTTAAAAGATATTTGATATGAAGTACGATGTTGCTCATAGAAGAATCTGGCTTAAGGGCGAGATTCTTGATGTAAATGATGCTATGGTGAATGTTTTATCACCAACATCACAGTTTGGATTGAACGTATTTGAAGGTATTCCATGTTATTGGAATGAGGATACCAAACAGCTTTATGCTTTCAGATTGAGTGACCACTATGATCGCTTGATTCGTTCTGCCAAATTAATCCAATTTGATTTGAAATATACCAAGGATGATTTCAAGAAGGCTTTGGTTGATACGGTACAGGCTAATGAGTATGATGAGAACCTAAGTGTTCGCCAAACTTTGTTTGTAGATGGATTTGGCAGCTGGGGCTCTGACGGTCCTGTAGAAATGTTTGTGGCTCCAATACCTCGTGGTAGAACCAGTGCTGAGTATAACAAGAAGGGATTGAACTGCTGTGTCACTTCTTGGAGACGTATCTCGGACGAGAACCTTAGCCCACGTATCAAATGTGGTGCTAACTATATAAACAGCCGTGTGGGACAACGTGAAGCTTTACGCAATGGATATGATACATGTATCTTCTTGAATGAAGCAGGTAAAGTTGCTGAAGGTCCAGGTAGTTGTTTCTTTATGGTAAAGGGGGATACTCTGATTACTCCTCGATTGACAGATAGTGTGTTGGAGTCTATTACTCGTGATACTATTATCCGTTTGGCTCTGGAAGAGATGGGCTTAAAAGTTGAGGAACGTACTATTGATCGTACTGAGTTGTATATGGCTGATGAAGCTTTCCTTTGTGGTAGTGCTATGGAGATAACTCCTATCTATACCATCGATAGATATGCTATTGGAACAGGTGAACAAGGAGAAGTTACCAAACGCCTACATTTAACTTATTTGGATTGTGTACGTGGTAAATTGGCTAACCGAATGGATTGGCTGACACCTATTTACTAAAATATAAAGACTCCTGTCTTGAAAATCAAAATAGACAGGAGTCCTTTAATGAAAATATCTATTTTGGGTAATCCTGTAACATATTCTCTTGAGCATTTGGCAGATGTTTCAAAAGACATACCTAATATGGTTGTGCAGTTGTCATTTCTTGTAATGAGCGGCATTATCGTCTTGGTATTTACTTTTGCCAAGAATCTCAAAGGAGCAAGAATCGGTGTAATGACCACTTTGCTTATTGAGTATATGTTTCTCATATTGGGTTCAACTGTAATATATAGAACATCGGGAGATACATATATGTATAGGCTTACTCCTTTTTGGAGTTATGTGGCCATTGTTGATGGGCAGAAAGAATTGATAGAGGAAAATCTACTCAATGTAGCACTAGGCATTCCTTTTGGGTTCCTGCTAAGTTTCATCTGTACTAAGAATGCAATACTAAAATCATTCTTATTCGGGGCTGCTTTCTCTGCCTGCATAGAACTTTCACAACTGTTTTTCAAGCGAGGCTTGTGTGAATTCGATGATTTGTTTCATAATACGCTAGGTAGTGTGGTAGGATGTGGAATAGGTATGCTGATGATTGGTGGTATTAGAAAAGTTAGGGGTAGTAAAATTCTTCGAACCTCCTAGTTCCTCCTTCCAAGGAGGAGTCCACATCTCTCACCAAGCCTCTCTCTTGCCCGAAGAGAGAGGATGTAACCGCCCTCCGGTGCTCAGAACCGCTTCGCTATAAGGTTGGCGGGGCATCAAAGCCCTGCGCCATCGTTTGCGGGATGGAACCGCCTGGGGATAGCTTGCTATAATAGAAGTGTAGATAGAACTTGCTTTAATTAAGTTTTTGGCTTATGGAAAATCCAAAAGAAAATATTGTAGATAAAATTTATAAACTCCGTAAGAATTTCGTTATAATTGGTCTTACTGGAAGAACTGGTAGTGGTTGTACAACAGTAGCAAAGATATTGCAAACACGACATCCGGAAGAATTTAAATCAGAATATAGGGAGATAAATACTGCCCCGATTAATAATGATGTGAGGAAAAACAGAATTATCTACAGATACATTCTAAAAAATTGGAGCCCTTTCACCGTTGTTAAGGCAAGTGATATTATCTTTTTCTATGCATTATTACAGTCTTTTGACGAATTTTCTAAATCTTTGGCAAGTTCGTCAAATAAGGAAGAGGGTGATGGTAAGTTTTCGGAAATTAATACTGCTCACTCTAATGAAATTTTACAAGACTTGAATAAAGTTAAGGACAAGTTTGAAGAGTTGTCTGTTATTGCTAAAGATTGCAATCACTTTCTTGGTACTGAATCGAAAGATTATAGTAAAGTTGATATAGATAAGTTTATAAAGCTGATATTGGAAGATATTCCTGATTTTAGGGAAGAACTGGCTAAGGCTTTGGAAAAGTCTAAAAAAATACTCTCAAATGAGTTGCAAACTTGGGGAAACAATATACGTGTTTATGATTCAATTGTAGGGTCAAATCAAGATAATCAGAGCGAGCATGCACCTTCATGCCTTGCTCGAAAAATTAATCAATTTATCAAGTTGATTCGTGATTATAACAAAAGAGACGGGAATCCTACCCTTATTGCGATTGATGCTTTGAGGAATCCTTATGAGGTTCTTTATTTTAGAGAAAGATATGCGGCCTTTTATCTCATGTCTATTAATACTACTGAACAGATAAGAAAGCAGAAACTTTTTGAGCAGGGGTATAGAAATGATGAAATCAAACGATTGGATGAGAGAGAAGGTGTTAAGAAAGAGTTTAAAAGCCAATATACAGGGTTGGATATAGACAAATGTATTGAATTGTCTGATATTCACATTACTCATGATGGTACAGAATATACTAATAATCGTAAGTTGACAAATCAGATTATTACCTATATATCCTTGATGTTGCATCCAGGTTTGGTCCCACCATCTCCCATAGAAAGGGTGATGCAGGTAGCCTACACTGCAAAGTTGAATTCTGGGTGTTTGTCTCGTCAAGTAGGGGCGGCTGTTACAAACGAGGCTTTTTCTATATTTTCAATTGGATGGAATACTGTTGCAGAAGGTCAAACGCCTTGTTCTCTGCGAAGTTTATCTGATTTAGTAGAAAAGGAAGATCAGACAGCCTACAGCAATTATGAGAAACAAGATGTTGATTTTCAAGGATACATAAAAAGGGTGGTTGAATGTTATCGGAAGCATGGAGTGGATTTTAAATTTCATGAAAATGATGTATTGAAAGGAGTTAACTTGACCTATTGTTTTAAGGACGTTCATAATAGTAGGCATGTTACTGGGGAAATAGGAAATCAAGTGCATACTAGAAGTCTGCATGCTGAAGAAAACGCATTTTTGCAGTTAGCAAAATATGGGTCAAGTGGTATAAAAGGCGGTAAATTATTCTCGACCGCATGTTGCTGTGAATTATGTGCTAAAAAGGCTTATCAACTGGGAATTAAGGAAATCTATTATATTGATAGTTATCCGGGTATATCTCAGAAACATATTTTGGAATGTGGCGATAACAGACCTAAAATGATTCTTTTTCATGGTGCTGTTGGTAGAGCTTATGTAAGTCTCTATAATCCATTTTTATCTTTAAAGGATGAGATAGAAGAAGTAACAGGTGTGCATGTGAAAGATATTGATAGGCAAACTGACAAGGATGAAAAAATAAAGAAATCTCACGAATGATTACGATAAAGACTAGAAAAGATCCTCAATTTTTAATAGATAAGTTAATTGCTTTTTTTAACGAAAAGAGTATAGATACTTGGGAAATTGATGATGAAGATGATTTTACGCTAAGTTCTGAAAAATATCGGTTTAAAGCTTGGATGACAGTAGATAAAAGGTTAAGAACCAAATCTTTTAATATCTGTATTATTGAGTCTAAAAAATATCCAATGACTAAAAGTATCTATGCTGCATATCATTGTAAGTTTGCAGAGATGTTGCTTGAATATTTTGATACCGATATTGAACGTATAGAAATTTCATCTTTACTAATTGATGGTTATGACAAATTTAAAAAAGTAGCGAATCATGCTGGGGAAATATAGGAGAAGTGGATTCTATTGGTTATCTATATTCCTTCTCTTATTCGGAATTGGCATATCTGGTGTTTTCTTTTATGTTTTACGAATTAGCGATTATACGCTAGCTGATTCAGAGCATAAAGTTAGTATTTCTGAAACTGGTAATATTGGTGATTTTGTTGGTGGTGTTGTTGGAACTGTTTTTTCTCTAGCGAGTTTGTTTTTGCTAATACTTACACTGAAAGACCAGGCTCATCAGTATAAAACTGATCGTTTTGGCCAGACTTTTTATGAGATGCTACATATTCATAATGATAATGTTACCTTAATGAGGCTTAACGGTGTTGATACTACTACGGGAAGGGAAGTTTTTACGGAACTAGTTGCTGATTATGAAATCATTTTCGATATGGTGCAAGGATGCTTTGATAATATTAGAAATCTTGTACCAATATCCGCTAAAAGTGAGGAGGAAAAATTGGCAAGAATGAAAGAATATCTTTCAGACCAAGACAAAGCGATTAGATTGAATATGAGGATAGCCTATGGCCTTTTCTTCTATGGTTCTGATAAGTTTTTGTTGAAGTCAAAGATTGTTGAAGAAAATGTAATATTGGAGCATGTGAAACAATTGTTGGTTTTAGGCAATAATGGTGTAAGACCACATAATGTTCTTTTGGGGCATTATTATCGACATATGTATCAGATGCTGAAGTTGGTAGCGAATGCTGACTTTTTAGATGAAAACGAAAAGTATGGATATGCTAAACAGTTACGGGCACAATTAAATGACGACGAACAGGTATTGTTATATTATAACTCATTATCTGATATTGGTAAGGAATGGATTGAAAAGCTCGCTCAAAAGAAAAGAAAGGAAATGTGTCTAATGGCGCGTTTTCGTATGATTAAGAATATTCCTTATTATAAGGATATTAAAGGCATTCAGCCACAGGAGTTGTTTAAACAGGAAATCGGAATTTATAAGGCCCATAATGAAACCTTTTTTGAAGTAGAAAGGGTTTAGTAAGATTCTGAAAGGATTGAGGAGTATGCACTTCTATTGGGGGATGAAGAATAAAAATAACTGATATGGGTGAATGATTCCATATTTCCGTAAGCCATCGCTTAATAGTTAAATTTTAGAGAATCAAAACTTTATTCAAAAGTACTGGTTGACTAACCCGCTGATAAATAGTGGGGACACAGTATTGGTGGTTTACGGAGTCAATAATAATAATACAACTATTGAATTTACAAGCAATCAAAAATAACAAGCTTATGAACGACGGAAGATACTCAACCTTCATCGACATGGCGAAGATGAAGAGAAATGGATTGATATGCGATGAAAAGGCATTGATACACCAAAGACAAATAGATGAGATCTGTAGAATCATCAAGGAAAGAATGGAGTATGGGGAGTATGACCCGACAGTAAAGTTCAAGTCTGAAAATGATGTCATCTCTATCTTTGCCAGACGTGGTGCCGGTAAAACGACATTCGTCAAGTCACTGAAGAAAATGATACGTGAACATGATGACGATGAGTTTCATGGGGTGGATTGCAGTCAGCTGATTGTAATCGATGTGATTGAACCTAACCAGATTCAGAAGAAGGAGAACTTCATGGTCAGATTCCTGGCATCTATTCATGGGAAGTTTCTGAAAATGATGGAGAAAAAGACTGAAAGTGTTCGCAGGCAATTTGATGAGGCAACAATAGCCTTATATGAGGCACTGCCTATCATTGATGGAGTGGGAAACCTGGGCATGTACACAGATTGGACAGATGCAGACTATGTGGCTGACAACTTCATGAACCTGACTATGAAAGCCAAGGACCTGGAACTCCGATTCCATGAGTATGTGAATACTGCCTTGAAGATTCTGAGAAAGAAATCCCTGCTTTTTATCCTGGATGACTGTGATGTCAACATCGAAAAGACTTTCGAGATTCTGGAAACCATCCGACTCTACTTTACTTCACCGCAGATGATTGTGGTGATGACTGGTGATGCAACTCTCTATGGCATGACTGTGAGACAAAACTACTGGAAGTTTTTTGAAAGAGATTTCCTGGAGAAGGAATACGCTTCGTCTCCTCTGGAAGAAAGCAAGCGCACTGCATACAGAAAGATGGTCCACCGGCTGGAAACGCAGTATCTGCAGAAGATGATCAAGCCTGAACACCGTATTTTCCTGGATAATGTCTATGAGAAATATAGACAGAACAAGATTACGGATAACTCCAACTCTTTTGAATATGATGAAGGCTATGGCAAGTATTCTATTCGCATTCAGTTCTCGGATGACAAGTCGCATGGTAGGGACATAAAGATGGTTTATCGTGAAATATTAAGCCGTTTGGATCTGATTTTCGACAACCAGATAGACACGGATATTTTTATCAATCATCTGCTGCGACAGCCTTTCCGTAACCAGTATCGCCTGTTGTCTATCTATGATGATTTCCTCTTGAATACCCCTCAAGGCATGAGAGACAGTGAAACAGCCAAGGTAGAGCTGACGGATAGATTCCTGAATCCCAG
>OBCL01000121.1_pt1 | contig 22141 bp, 23 predicted proteins | sample 1495931 | NCBI WGS metagenome assembly OBCL01 (sample SAMN03418275, study PRJEB22391) | human gut metagenome | biome: human-gut; feature: organic feature; material: feces | host: Homo sapiens | place: Tanzania | collected 2013-01
TGAGAATGACGGCTGACAAGTTGTAATAACTTATTATTTTGACACCAGCCTCGGAGCCTAACGGCTTCGGGGCTTTTAATTGCTTAAACATTTTAATATTATATATATGGTATACTCAGACACTCAGATAGCTGCTGCAGACCTTATTCTTAAGACATTGCTTGAGCACGAGAGTTTTGTCAATGACTACAAGATTCTTGCCTTGGTGAAGAAGCGTTATGGCATAAAGGCCACATTTGTTATCGACATGCTTAAAGATGACGGGTTAATAGCACAACATGGAGAGGCTTTTCTTAAACTTACATCCAAGGGAGGCAAGGCTGCGAAATATGGTATGAAGTGGCATCAACGTAAACTTGACGTTAAAGACCGGGCTAAGATTGCCGGATGGCTTATTGGTGTAGTGGCGTCCATCACGGCAATCCTCTCATTCATTATAGGGCTGCTGTGCTGACAGAGAGTCTGACAGCTGCACCTATATGATAGAATACGTATGCTACAGCTACGATCGTAGCAACAAGGATAATGGCTATCGCTGCTATGCCAAGAATATTGTCAATGTGGAGCGGTAGCCTTTTGTTTTTGATAACTTTCTTTTCCATACGGCAAAGTTACTAATTTGTTGGCTATGAAAGATGGGACATTTATTGCTTAATCAAATTCCTTGATTTTTTCCTTTTCATTCCTTTTCGTTCCTTGACGGCACTTTTTTCTGAAACTTTTCGCCAAATTCCTTGCACGTTTCAATCTTAATGCCTACCTTTGCCATCGCTACAATTTACTATGTGGAGCATTCCACATGGTGTGGAGATGCCAGAGACAGAATACGGCGGTTCGCCTTCCACGTGTTTTTTTGCCCTTTGTGGTGGATAGCATGGTAAGTTGTAGCAGACGAGGAAGTGCGAGCCGCTTTTTTCGTACCCCTACGTCAACCCGCGCCGGGCGGATCCCGGCAATAAGGCTACAACTTACCAAAATTATGCAAACATCTGCATCAATTCAGCGCACCGCTCAACTGCGCCCGTTTAGCATCAGCACCGCCTCCATTAAGGCGTGGCTCAACGGAAAGAGCGAGTTTTACACCAAAATCTGCGAGTTCGAGGTGACACACCGCGAGGTTCTGCGCGTTCATGCTGCGCTCATAGCGCTCGGCGTTGGCGCCATCAGCGCCGAGAGCAGCATCCTCACCGCCCTCTGCTGTGTAGTCCTCTCGGGCTACAACGTCTACAAGTTAAACCAGGAGGAGAAAGGAGGCGAAGCATGACACGTTTCAAGACTATGCACGGTCTGCACAAGATGCACCGCGAGACCTCAAAAAAGCTGCGCTACGCTATCGGCATGAGAGTGGAAGTTACGCTGAAGGAAGTGAAGCTCATACCGCACTTCAGCTACCGCCGTCGCGCGAGACTTTGCGCATACAGAAAGAAGCTGGCAGAAATTGAATGTGCTTACAAGGCTCTTGAAGAACTTGTCGAAAGAGTAGAGAAAGGAGGCGAAGCATGATAACAATAGATTGTACTCCCGTACGAGTATTGCTCGACAAGGAGAACTTAGCGAACAATATAGATCTGCTCCGCGACACCACTGACCGCCTGCTCGAGGAGACGGCGGAGATTAGCGACACGGCAGAGCTGGGCGAGGTGGTCGACCTTATGCGCAACCTTAACGAACTGCGCCGACAGTTGAACGAAGTTTTAAAAGCACAATAAGCAGAAAGGTGAATATTATGGAGACAACAAACAGAACAGATAGAGACGAGAACGAAGTACGCCGCGCTGAAGTTATCGTGGACGTACTCGGTGCTTACTTTGAGTCTCGCCATCCGGTAAATGACGACATTGTGCTGGGTGAAGGGTACGTGGCGGAGTACAAAACGACGGAGGAGATAGCCGACGAGCTGCGCAGCATCATGCCAATACACCCAATGGAGATAGTGCTGTATATGCGGAGTGAGGGCTACGAGCTTGTGACCGTCGAGGACGGCACGCTACGGTGGAAGTTGTGGCGCAGTACAGAAAAGTGCTATAAAATAGAGCCATAAGATAAATACATTTTTTTACATTTTTCGCTTGCGGCGCATTCTATGTGAATAGGGTGCGCCGTTTTTGTATTCTTACGTGCGGGCGGTTTGTGGTATCTTTGCTATCGAAATACAAAAAACAAGTAATATGATCACTCTTCTTCAGTCGCTACCCGCAACATGTTTCTCTTCGTGCATCCCCGACGTGATATATTCGTTCACCCCCTCCAGTGGCGACATCGACGACGCCAGCCGAATAGGCACCACCGTCACCATTACTATCGACGGCAAGGAGATATTCTCAGAACGTTTCTTCCCAGTCGACGGCAAGATAACACTCGCAGAGCTCGACCGCCTGCTCACTCCGTATGCTCGCCAGAACTTGAGCATCAACCTCACCATCAAGATCGAAGAAGATGACTACGCTTGGGAGGGTGATGGCGGTACTGCCACCATCTCGTCGAAGATCATATACTGCGAGGCAGATATCAACACTCCTGCTACCGACTTCATCAACACGCATTTTCTAACGATGTTAGATGGCGAGAAGCAGACCGCTCTGAACCGCTTGGAGTACCTACACTACATCGGCACCGACAAGGCTTCCGTCATTGCCGAGTACGACGATGGCACTACAAAGGAGTTCTCGCTCTCGCCCGTTGGTGGCAATAGTCGCTATACTACGATTGATGTTACTCCGAGCAAGTTCGTTAGCGATACTGATAGTTGTTTATTAGGTTTTTGGGTCCAGGCTGGGCAGCGCAAGTTCCGGTTCTCTATCGATTTAGACGAACCTGACTGCGCTCCCATCCTGGTTTTCGAGAACTCTTTCGGTTGCGACGAGCTGCTCTACTGCACGGGTACACACACCGTGGCACCTACCTATAAGCGTAGCCAGGGCTACATCGGCAAGTATAACCGCAACTACGAGATAGCCGAGACACGCACCTTCAAGGCTGACACGGGCTTCCTCACGTTCGCAATGGCAAATTGGGCTGACGAGCTCTTCCGATCTAAGAGCATACATGTGGTGAACTTCAAGGACGGACACCCCAATGTAGGCAAAGAGGTCATTGTCACCGACTCAAAGTCGGAGTACAACAACAACGACGAGTCGATGCCACGCTTCACCTTCAGCTACCAGTATGCTCAGCGCAACCACAACGTGTTCGACACGCTGCGCTCCGGACGCATCTTTGACAACACCTTCGACAATACCTTTGAGTGATGGGCGCTATACACTTTGCTGACATGCTGCGCCTGCTCGATCAGGCTTATCAGCACCGCTCACTCGTCGACATCCATGCGTGGGAGGGTGGCACCGGCGAGATGCTGCACTACAAGGGGTGGCTGGTGCACCACGTCAACTGGCGAGGTGGCTATGTGCGCCTACGCAACCCTCGCAACCGTGCCATACGTGCATTGCCACAGATTTTTATCATACAAATCAATAACAAACGTGTTTACTTATGACCAATAGCAACACTCTTCTGCCAACATCGGCGCAGCCTGATGCCGAAGGCTTCCGCCGCTATCGCATAGCTCCGTCGGGCATAGGCTCTGCGGGGCAGAGCAACTCCGTGACTTCCGAGTATGGCTCCGACTCGAACACCATCTTCGACGATGACCGATTGCCGGGCAGTAATCTCGTGCGTCCAATCACCGTCGGCGGCAAGCAGTATAAGTACGTGCAGTGGGGCTACGACGACCAGCTGCCTTACCGTCTGCGCCGCGAGATAATGTCCAACATGATTACGGCGCAGTGCCAGCAGTTCAATATCGTGTCATGCTATGGTCAGGGCGTGCGCTTCGTCGATCGCAAGACAAAGCAAGATGTCTCCGATCCTGACATACTGCAGTTCTGCCTACGCAACTCGCTCCAGGAGGTATTCCTTGAGCAGGCTACGGATATGAAGTTCTACTCGTTCTCGGTGACGGTGGTCATCCTCTCGCGCGACGGCGAACGTATCGTGACAGTGCGCAACAAGGATGCCTCCTACTGTCGCTTCGAAGCTGCATCGAGCACCCATAGCGGCAAGCCGGAGCACGTGTTCTATGGCGACTGGCGCTTGGGCTTCCTCGACGAGTCGAAGATAGAGGCAATCCCTTTACTCGACTACTGGGACCCATTAGGCGACCTCCTGGTGCGCATGGGTGCTGAACCCGACCCGCAGACGGGTCTACGACGCAAGCCTACAAAAGACCGCAAATTCGCCATCGTGAGCCGCATGGCAACGCCGGGCACGCAGACATACCCCGTGTCTTACTACTCGTCGATATTCCGCGACACGTGGTTCGACATCTATCGTCTGATAGGCATCGGCAAACGCTACATGATTAAGAACACGTCGGCTCCAAGGGTGCAGATTGAGGTGCACGACGACTACTGGGATAACGTGTGCGACAACGAGATGATCTCTGACGAGCAGAAGCGCCGGGAGCGCAAGGAGCAGGAGAAGCAGAACATCATCGACTTCGTGACGGGCATCGAGAACGCCGGCAAGGCGATGATCAGCGGCTACTACGTAGACCCCAACGGCAAGGAGAACCGCATGGTGCGCATCGTACCGCTCAACGATGCCTCGAAGAAGGAGGGTGGCAACTGGAGCGACGATATGTCGGAGGCCTCGAACGCTCTGTGCTTCGCTTTTGGCATTCACCCGAACCTGGTGGGCGCTACGCCCGGCAAGAGCCAGATGAACAACTCGGGCTCCGACAAGCGCGAGCTCTTCACACTGAAGCAGGCTATCGAGAAGCCTTGCCACGACGTGATGTGCAAGCCGTATCACGTGATACTCCATTACAACAAATGGCATGAAAAAGCCACTGTTGACGTACCGATGATCATGCTCACAACGCTCGACAAGAAGCGAGATGCAAAGAAGGTGAGCGCAAGCAATGAGACTATAGAGTAATTATTAACATTCGCCTCGTGGCTTACAAAGGCTTAACGAGGCTCAGTAAGGCTTAGAATGATAACAATATTCAAAGAAGATTTTGAACGCTCACTGCCAGTGGGCGCATCAGCACACGACGAGGTATTCGAGGCAGTGTACCCTGCCATAGAAGCAGCACTCAACAATTACTACGACATGCTGCTCGGCGAGCCTGGTGCTCAACGAGTTGAGTCGACCGACGAGAGCGAACCGTTAAAGTACTACTTTAAGATGTTGGTGTGCGTAGATGCCTTCCTCTCGGTGCTCAGACAGCTCGACCTCGTGCTCACTTCTACAGGCTTCGGCATAGTGTCGAACGACACTATATCGCCGGCTTCGAAGCAGCGTGTTGATGCTCTTGAGGGTCTGCTGCGCACTGCGCTGTGCCGTGCGCGTGCTATGGTGGTACAGCAGCTGCGCTCTGAGGAGTGGGGCGTGACAGAGCAGGCGCAGAACTTCGTGCGCCACATATACACGGAGCACTACTTCTTCTTTGCACAAGGCATCCAAAGCCGGTCGTACAAGGACTGGGAGGCTATGCAACGTGCTATCAGCGAGGCAGAGGAGCAGCTGCGTGTGCGCTTCTCTGACGAGCAGATAGACGATGTGCTGAAGGCTTATCGATGCAAAGACAAAAAGGACATGGCAGAGTACGGAGGGTTCGTTCAGCTGGCGCGCGACTTCGTCGACCTCTGGGCTGCCGACGGTGACGGAGCGCTGCACTCCGCTCTCTTCCGACGCATGGAGCGCCTCGTTGAGGGCTGTCCGGAGACATTCTGCATTTACCCCACTACTACGGCGTACAGCTCGGCACACATGCTGACGTTCAGCAACAAAAAAGAATCTTCAGCATTTCTCTTCAATGGATAAAATAGAACTCACATGCCCCAAGTCGTGGAGCGAGCTGACACAAGAGCAGCTGCGCTACACCTTCTTTCTGCTTTCCACCTTCGCCGACAAGGTGATGGTGAAAACATATATGTTCGTGCGCTTCACTGGTATCAACGTCATCAAGAAGAACCGCTTCGGATGGCAGTGTGTCTACCAGCCCGAGGGTGAGAAGCGCAAACGAGTGTTCTATCTGCAGCTATGGCAGATACGCTCGTTCCTGGAGCAGCTCGCTTGGGTGGACAGCATAGAGCAAATGGATAATAGGTTGGATGTTGTCCAGGGGCTCGAAGCTGTCCATCCATTGCTGCAGGAGGACACCGAGCATCATCGCATCATAACCTTCGAGGAGTACCTCTGCATGGAGAAGTACTACCAACGCTTCCACTCTACGGGCAATGATGACGCTATCGATGTGCTCGCCTCTTTCCTCTACCGCAATCCCGACTTCTCGCGACCAGCAGAGCTGACACTGACACCTGCGGAGCGCCTTGCCACGCTCGCATGGTTTGCTCACGTGAAGGTCGTCATGTCGCACGCCTTCCCACACTTCTTCCGCAGAACGGAGAGCGACGACGACATATCCGAGCTGTCGATGCTGCAGTCGTTCAATGTGCAGCTGCGTGCCCTCACCGACGGCGACGTGACAAAGGAGACACTTGTGAAGCAGACCGACTGCTGGCGTGCTCTTACTGAGCTCGAAGCCAAAGCGCGTGAGGCTGAAGAGTTCAAACGCAAATATCCTAAGCTAACAAGTTAATACACGTGATATATGAAAGACTTATTTCCGGCTCTCGACTACTTCGCTCAACTCGCGAAGAGCAACCGCCTCGCCACCGAGCATGACTTCCACCCATGCCTTTGCTCTGGTCCCGACTCGATACAAGGTGTTATGGACTCGTTCCGCAAGTACAAGAACTTCATCATGGTCGACGACACCACATCGCAGCAGACCTTCAGCAACGGCGTGGGCTATTTCCGACGCGATGTCTACACCGTCTTCATCGTAGCTCACTACCGCTACGACGACATGGCGGAGCGCGAGCAGAAGTTGATTCTCTGCCGCCAGTTGTTCCGACAGTTTCATTCCCGACTGCTGCACGATCGCGACGGACTCGGCGACGAGCGTCTGACATACCTGCAGCTGAACAACATCTACTCTACCGAGCTCGGTCGCTACGCCATGAATGGCGTGACGGGACTCTACTTCATGGTGCAGAACGAACAACCTATAGACATTAGCTATGAGCAGTCAGACTGGACTTAAACCGAACATGACCGACGCCGAGCACCAGAAGTGGCTTGAGGGTTGGAGCGAGTTTATGGTTAAGATGTGGCGCGAGCGTATGATGCAGTTCGCGCCACCAGTTTACGATACCGGTGCTTTGTCGCGCTCCGTGCAGGGTGTCATACATCCAGGCCCGGTGACATCGATAGAGCACCGTTTCTTGGAGTATGGCATCTATGTGGCGCGTGGTGTCGGCAACGGCTACCGCCATAACAACGGTGGCGACCTGGCATTCCTGAAGGACTGGAAGTCGAACCCACACCACCGGCAGAAACGCGATTGGTTCTCAAAGAAGTACATGTACTCGCTACATCGTCTCAACGAGTTCGAGGCTGCTTACTACGGCACAACATACAATGGTCTCGTGTCATCATTCCTACGTCAGCTCTTCACTGGTGGGTCAAGCACAATCGACCGCGCGGTAGCGCAGCTGTAGTGCTTTTCTCGTTTTTTTATTCTCGCCTTCACCGCCTTATCTTTGTATCATAAAAAAATATCAGAGTAATATGTCAACAAATAACGATAGCCTACGCAAAGACTTGGAGCAGATACGCGACGAGCGTGCTACTCATGCCAACACCGCACAACGCATCGGCAATGCGCTACTGGGGCTGTTGCAGGTTATTGAGCAGAAGCTGGACCTAAGCCGTTTTCTGCGACGCGACATTGACGACAAGGCAGAGGGGCATATACGCTTCTTGCGCGGACTATCTGTAGGGTCTGGTACACACGGCATGGCTCAAGACGGCTCAGCAATACTGAGCAAGCTCACATCAATGCTTTACAGCACCGAATCGCAGTCGGGCTTCGGCTTGGTAGACCGCGGCGACGGCAAGTATCGCCTTGACATCACCGACCTTATGGTGTGGGGTAAAGCCATTTTCAACGAGCTGGAGGTGCGCAAGCTCTCATACGTTGGTGGCAATATCTACCTCAGTGGTGCTGGTAGCAAGATTGTGGCTGTGCAAGAAATCTATGACCTTCAACGCAACCTCACCGGGTGGAAGTGTTTCTTGCTCGCAGACGACGGCACAACGGCTACTCAGAACTATTGGAAGATTGGCGACCAAGCACGCTGCCAGACTTTCGACATTAAGCCTGGTGTGTACGAGGGCAAACAGAACCACATCTATTGGCGCATTGTAACAGAGGTGAGCACCGAGGCTGAAGTGGTGACTAATGGTATGGGTGATGTGCTCTATGATGGCAAGTTGTTTAATTGGATCGTGCTCGCCAAAGGTAACTGCGCGGAGGGTAGCGATGAGCCAACTGCAGGAGATACCATTGTGCTTGACGGCTGCCAAGACCCTGCAAAGATGGATCGTCAAGGGGTGCTTATGTTAGAGACTACTGGACCTGACACGCCACGCATCGTTGCTTACAAGGGTGTCAACAGCTACACGCATGATGGCAGAGAGGTATTCTGTCTGTCGCCGAATAGCTCGCGCATAATATCTACGTCGTTTGAGTGGATATCGTCATCTGGTCAGACTATACACATGGTGAACTACCGCGGCGAATGGCAGCGTGGCATTACTTACGACTATTACGACCAGGTGAACCACAACAACGCTGTGTGGCTCTGCACTAACGAGAGCGGTACTGCAGCTGAGCCGGTAAACGGCTCGGCGGATTGGCTGAAGCAAATCGAAGGTGAGAAGGGCGAGAAGGGAGATCCTGGCGAGGATGGCTTGGCGTATCAAATAGTGATAACGAGTAGTTCTGGCACGGTGATGATTAACGGCACCGGGCAGTTGACGCTCGAAGCTAAGCTATTACGCAACGGCGAGGACATAAGCGACACCATAAGCGATAGCGCGTGGTCGTGGCGAAGACAATCGGCAGATACGGCAGATGATACAACGTGGAATACTCTGCATGAGGGTATCGGTAGAGTCTGCGTTGTGAGTAGTGACGATGTCGTAAGGCAGGCGCAGTTCGAGTGTGAGGTTTTGGATTTAGCGTTTTGATATTTCATTTATAACGACTTATATTTATTAACAATTTAAAAAACAAAAAAATATGGCAAAAGTTTTAGCGAATGGTCAAATCACGATCGTTGACCTTAATGACGGCAAAGCCGTTCAGTGTTTTACGCAAGCTTCGCAGGGTCAGACTCAAATCTTCACTCCTGATACTAATGTGTACGCTCCGAGTTACACAACGAGTGCACCTAACGTCATCACAGCTCGTGTGTATGTGACTGGTAGCTCGACTGACCAAGCTCCAACAGCGGCTTGTACCAAATGGAAGTGGACTGTAGATGGCGCGGCAGCAACACCAGTGAGCGGCAAGTCGTATCAGCTCAACATCGTCAGCAACATTGCGAAGAATGGCAGCGTGAAGAATATCGAGTGGGCATGTACCTATACCGACCCCGAGACCAAAGCTACCACGGAGTGCAGAGGTTATCTGACTATCAGCCTTGCAAAGTCGGGTGGTGCTTTACAGACGGTGCAGATAGAGACTCCTGACGGCAACACCTTCGACTCTACAAATAGTTCCAAGCCATTGCGTGCTGTGGCTAAATTCTTCCGCGGCAATGTGCAAGACACCACAATGACAAGCATGACGTGGGAGGTGCTCAATATTAGTGCTGGCACCTGGAGTGCAGTAGCTGCTGGCAACGTCACTACATCGGGTGGTGTGAGCACGCTGAATGTAAATGCCGACGATGTGCTGAACTTCCAGACATTCCGCTGCACGGTGAAGGATGGTGCTGATACTGCTAACGCCATCATCACTTTCTTCGATGCCAGCGACCCTTATGTCGTAGAGGTTTACTCACTCACTGGCGACAAAATTGTCAATGGTGCTCAGTCTACAGAGCTGTTCGCACGTCTATGGAAGGATGGCAAGGTGGTCGAAGACGGCACAGCTGTTAAGGCTGACAGCACTCACGCCTGCAAATATCTGTACAAGTGGACTAAGTACGACTCGAACGGCGTAGCAACAAACTGGAGCGGCACATCAAGTCCAGTGAATGCGTCAACAAAGCCGTATGTCACGGTGGCGAACGCTGATGTGGCAGTGAGAGGTACATTTACTTGTGAGGTGTCTAAATAGGGCACCTCACCCTATTTTCTAAAAACAAAAAGATATGGCAACAATACTTGCACGTGGCTGGATAACCATTGTGGCTGTGAAAGATGGCGACAAGGGCGATAAAGGTGATAAGGGTGACAAAGGTGATAAGGGAACTGCTGGCACTGATGCTTACACTGTTGAGCTACAAGGTGCACCTATCACCATCTCTACTTCTGATGACGGAGTACCGTCCGGCACAACATCGGGCGGCATCAACACCTATGGTTATGCTACAGTAGTGTGCCGCAAGGGTGGTGCCGTCGTGAGCGCAAGTTCTATTACTATCAAAACGCCTGTTAACTGCACGGCAAGTGTGTCGGGCACATCGGTTCGTATCAACTCCATACGCACATACAACGCCGGTAGCAATACTATGTATTACACCGATGGCTATGTCGATGTGTCGGTGGTGGTGGGTGGCAAGACGTTCGTCGTGCGCCTGACGTGGCACTTAGATTACACCAAGTATTTCGGTGGACTAAAGGCAGATGCGAAGAAAATGCAGTCAAACTACACAGAACTGACGAATAAGGTGGACGGTATGCCGCTGCAAACAAGCTCTGCACTACAACAATACTCTTCCGAGATCCTGCAGTCGGCACGCGAGATATCTCTGAAGGTGGGCTACACTCTTGCTGAGCGACGCAATCTGCTCGTTGGCTCGTTGTTCCGCAAGCAAGGCGAGGGCTGCTATCTTCTGAGGTCTAAGATATACTGCACGTCGGCGCATGAGGGTGCCAATGTGATATTCGCGCCCGATGCCAAGACAGGCGGTGCACGATGGGGAGAAGCATCTAACTCTCGCAACATACACGTCACTAAGGGCAAGACGTACACGCTGGCTTTCTGGGCACGCACGAAGTCTGCCAAAGTAGAAATTACGGGAGAGGTGGTGTGGCACAGCTCGGCAACCGACACGTCGCGACCAAGTGGATATACCGGTCCGAAGGGTAGTGCGAATTTAGGAGGAGCAACGATAACGCCAAGCAATGGATGGTATCTCTACCAGAAAACCTTTACTGTGGCAGCGAACGCTCCGTATGAGTGGATTTCCGTGGCGTGCGTGAAAGTGGAGGCATCTACTGCGAGTCAGCAGGTGTACATCGCCCACCCTATCCTCATAGAGGGTACGGCGGAGGACTTTATGTGTTGGAGCGCATCGCCTGACGACTACGACTATATCGGGGGCAACCTGCTCGACAATACGCGCACGTTCGCCAAAGCCGGCAATCTGATGCGCTTGGATGCCTCGGTGGTCACTAACGAGTCGTACAACAACGGATGCTCGGTAATATATGCCGACGCAGCTTCCAAATACATTGAGATGGCGCAGTGGAACGTGAATACCATCATCAAAAAAGATGAGGACTATATATTCTCGTTTATGGCAAAAGGTAGTGGCAATATCGACGCATACATGTGGAGTGGTTCTAATCTAAGCATATTCGCCGAGGATAGCGAGCGCGATACAACAACGAGCAACGCCGACGGCGGACGTCGCTTCTATCTCACAAGCGAGTGGAAGCGCTATTGGGTACACTGGCGTTCGGAGGGCACTGGCATACCTAATTATGTCCTCATCCGTTGTATACAAGGCGGAAAGGCGTGGGTGTCAATGCCGAAGTTAGAGGTGGGTGCAACGCCTACCGACTGGATAGAGTCGGCAAACGGATATGTCGAGGACAGTGGCATTGTAGCCAAGCTACTGCGCACTGGCATCGACATCGAGCAGGATAAGATTGTCTTCACGTCTGACAACGCTGTGTTCCGCGATAATTCGGGACAGGAAGTTGCAGCCTTCAAGGATGGCGCCATAAACGCCGACTTGGTGAAGGTTACGCAAATGGAGACAAAGGCTGAGGGCGGAGCGACTATCAAGATTCACAACGGACTGCTGGAGGTAGCAGGCACTATAGGCAAGACTAACATACGCTTCGGTGTAAACGAAAACGGCATGGCGGTAATGCAGTATCTCGACAACGCCGGCAATATACTTTACGACCTTGGTCCTGGCGGCTGGGATGCTTCGCGGTTCTCCGAAGCTGTGGTTGCGAGAATCGGCGTCATGCCGGCTACGGAATGGCTTGGCACTACGAATTTTACGGAATTCAAGACGTATGAGGTAGGAAGCTATAGCGTCAAGCTACCTGTAGCTACGGCAAGGGCAGGAAGAATTATATTCGGAGCCTTGGACGGGATAGAGCAAGAAGGCGTGCTTGGCGAGACATCGGTACCTACTTCTTATAAGAATTTCTATCAATATACAGCGGCACGCAACAACGGCAAGTGTATGCCTGATGAAGACAGAGGTCTGACAACCGAGGCTCTTGCGCAGCAGGCTGACGGCAAATACTTTACGAGCGAAACGCTTTTGGCAGAGAACGGTAGTCTGAAAAATCTCGCGAACGGCGTTTATTTCTTTGTCGGGGCTAAGACAGAAAAAACTGAAGCTCCGAGCACGGGTGGAAAATACCCGGATAGACGATTGAGCTACAGTACGTTCAGTAACGGCAAGGCACGGTCGTCGTGGGTGTACAGCAGAACATGGAGAAAGGTGTAAAACATTAAAGCATGAGCTACGCTATCGACGCGACGGAGGCTGCGCGATACTCAACATCATAACAACATTATTTATCTAAATCTAAAACAGTATGGAAATCAAGGTAAAACGAATAGCAAAGAAGGAGGCGTACACTATAGGCAAGATGTACGTCGACGGCGCATACGTCTGCGACACGCTCGAAGACAAGGACAGAGGGCTGACCTCGATGATGAGCGTTGCGCAGATATGCGGAGTTAAAATCAAGGGCGAAACCGCCATCCCGACTGGCAGATACCTTGTCGACATGAAGACGGTATCGCCGAGGTTCGGAGGTCGGGCGCAGTATCTGTTCTGCAAGGGCCGACTACCAAGGTTGTGCAATACACCTGGCTACCAAGGCGTACTTATTCACTGCGGTAACACGGCGAAGGACACGGATGGCTGCATCCTTGTCGGAGAAAACAAGGCGGTCGGACAGGTACTGAACTCAACGGCAACGTTCCGCAAGGTGTACGCGAAGTTGAAGGCTGCTGACGAAAGAGGAGAACAGATTTGGATAACAATAGAGTAAGGAGGTGCAGATGGATATGGTTTTACAGATACTTTCGCTGCTTGTTAGCGGTGGCATCGTCGGACAGCTGCTCTACTACAACTCGCGGAAGCGCAAAGAGGCAGCTGCAGCACAAAAGGAGGAGGACGCTAACGCCCTCGCTTACGCCCAGGAGTGGCACAACCTTTACGACCATGAGCATGAGGAGCACATGGAGGAGCGCACCAGACTCAACAACAAAATAGACTCACTCTACGACGACATTGGCAAGCAGCGTGCGACCATTCGCCAGCTCAAAGACGAGAAGAACACGCTTCTAATGAAGACGCACGAGCTGCAGTGGAATGAGTGTACCGTGAACGGATGTATGAAGCGCAAACCGCCAAGAGATTACGGCAGGGCGGAGACCGACTAATAACCCTTTTATAACATTATGAATACATTAGATAAATTGTTAGAAATATTGTGCGGTGCGCTATTAGGTTTGTTATCCGGCGCATTAGGTTTGTTAGCCTGCGTAATGCTGACACTATTGTGTGGATGCTCTACACCGCAGCCAGTGGTTGTAGAGCGAGTGGTCGTTAAGACTGATACACTCTATAAGGCGAGGACGAGTGCCGACACGTTTCGGCTGCACGACTCGGTGTATGTTGAACACTACACTCGTGGCGACACAGTGTATAGGCTAAAGAGCGTGTGGCGATGGCGTGACCGCATAAGCGTGAAGACCGACACTATATATAAAGCAATGCTCCAGACCGACACAACACGTCTTCCCATACCAGTGGAGCGCAAGCTATCGACGTGGGAGCGCACGCAGATGCGCGTCGGGCAGTTTACTATCGGCGCGGTGGTGCTTGTCGTTCTGTCGCTGTTGTTGTGGCTGATACATCGCCGACGATGATGCTCCACCGCATATACCAAAATATTTTGGCTCTACACTTTGCAGTCTCAAATATTTTGCGTATATTTGCGGTATAACCAGTTTAATAATGATATTATGCTATTCGAATTTACAATATTTGGAGCCTTGTTTTTTGTTTGCGTAGCCATTCGCTTTTTAGGCGAGAGTATACGTGACAACACGAAACGTAGTAACGTCGCACGCAGAATTGAGCGAGAGGCGAAGTTGCGCGAATTGGATTTGAAACGCGCAAAATTAAAAGCAAAAAAAGAAGAAGATGCCCGCAAATGGAAAGAATTTAATGAAGCCTACAAAGAGATATTAAAAGGTAATTACTAAAGTTTTGTATTTTTTTTATACTCATATAGCTGCTACTTTTGGTTCACAAACCAAAAGTAGCATTTTTTATGGCAACAACTCAAACTTTCGAGACCATCGTCACGCTTAATGCACAACAAGCAAAGGACGAGATGGCAGCACTAAAGAAAAACCTCGATGATCTAAAGCAGAAGAAAGCCGAGGCTCTCAAAGATTCCGGCACGTCCGTAAATGATATCAAGCAGATAAATAAAGAGATACGAAAAGCAGAAGATCATGTGAATGCGTACAGATCGAGGGTTAGCGATACAATAAATACGCTTCAAAATCTTTCGACGGCTTCTATCGGCGAGATCGAAAAGGTATCACGTGTGCTCAAGCAGCAGATGAAGTCGGCAACAAATCCTGAGGACTACAAGCGACTTGAAGAACACCTTGAGAGATGCAAGGCACGCATTAACGAACTGAAGCAGCCTATATCGGCTACTCTCAGCCAATACAATACTGCTATAGCTGAAGCAACTCGGCGAGCTGAGAATTTTGAGCAGGAGAACGCTCTTATAGACCGTACTCTAAAAAACATCAGCGGTTCGACTGCGCTTGAATTGCAGACATCGCTTAAACTCGTAAACGAGCAACTCGCCAATACGCATCGAGGCACCGAAGAGTATCGCGAGCTGACAGAAAAGGCGAAATTGCTGAAAAAAGAAATAGCAGCCGTCGGTGCTGAGCAAGATTTGACAAAAAGCAAGTGGTCGAAATTCGTCAATATCTTTAACACCAATTGGGGAGCCATCACTCAAGGTCTTGCAGCTGTCACTGGCTTATCTGCGACTGTACGCGACTGCACCAATAAATACGCCGCGATGAACCAGGAGATGTTCAACGTCACTAAGTATACGGGGCAGGCCATCGGGGAGGTTGAAGAGATGAACGAGAGTTTTAAGAAGATGAACACCCGTACAGCGCGCGGTGAACTGAACAGACTTGCTCAAGATGCAGGTAGGCTTAGCATCACCAATAGAGAAATGGTAGAGGAGTTTGTCGATGGTGGTGACAAAATCAATGTAGCACTTGGCGACGACCTCGGCGATGACGCTGTTGAAAAAATTGGCAAGTTGGCGCAGATGTTTGGCGAGGACAAGACGAAGGGCTTGCGTGGTGCTATGCTTGCCACGGGTTCTGCTGTCAACGATCTTGCGCAGTCGTCTTCAGCTAATGCCGGTTACATCGTTGACTTCACTGCCGACTTGTCTGGTGTCGCCCGTCAGGCAGGCATGACACAAGCGCAAATCATGGGTCTCGCTTCGGCACTCGACCAAAACATGCAAGACGAAGCTACATCTTCTACCGTCTTCTCTCAACTTATCACTAAGATGTTCCAGGAGCCGATGAAGTTTGCAAAGTTGGCTGGCGTAGAGGTGAGCACATTCACGACCATGCTGAAGACAGATGCGAATGGCGCATTATTAGAGTTCCTGCAGGCAATGTCTAATCGCGGTGGCTTCGACCAATTGGCACCAATGTTCTCGCAGATGGGACTTGAGGGTACACGTGCTGTGGGCGTACTATCATCAGTGGCTTCTAATCTTGATCAAGTGCGAGAGGCACAAGCTACAGCTACGCAGTCATACAAAGATGGTACAAGCGTTCTCAATGAGTTCAATGTGCAGAACAATACTGTGCAGGCAGGTCTCGATAAAGCGAAAAAACAATTTGATGACATGTGCATCGAACTTGGCGAAAAACTGATGCCCATTGCTAAATACAGCGTATCGCTGACTTCAATGGGCATAAAAACCTTGTACGTTCTTATAGAATACGTATCAAAACACATCGTTGTTTTGGCTGCACTCGCAACAACCATGCTGGTTTATAACAACGTCCTCACTGCCACGATGATAAAAGAAGCTGCTCATAGTGCAATAAAAAAAGCTGGTATCGCGCTTGATTACGCAGCTGTTGCATCAAAAAATCTACTTAAAGCCGCTCTTTTGGCACTACGTGCAACATGGGCTTTACTAACTGGTGGCATGAAGGCGTACAATGCAACTATGGCTCGGGCTAAAATTCTTAGTATTACAAATCCGTGGTCAGCTCTTGCCACGGTTCTTACAGTTGTCGGCGTTGCAGTATATTCTGCGGTTAAGGCTTGGCAGGCGCACAAAAAGGCTGTGCATGACAACTTGCAAAGCGTTAAAGAAGCCAACGCAATAAAGAAGCAGCAAGAAGCCATTAACAAGCGAGTTGCAGAGAGCTACATCGACGAGAAAACACGCGTGCAGCAGCTTACTAAGATAATCCGTTCAAACGCATTTTCTATCGGAGAGCGACGAAGTGCTATTGCCGAGCTGCAGAAGATAATACCGGACTACCATGCTTCAATCTCCAAAGAAGGCAAACTTTTTAATGAGAATACAAATGCCATCAATGATTACATAAAAAAGCTTGACCAGGCAGCTATGGCAGAAGCCATCTACGAGCAGAAGAAAGAAATAGCAAAGAAAAGACTTGAGCTAAAACAGACGGTGAGACGCAAGGTGAATAATATTAAGCATGTTAATGCAGAGATTGGGTCTCATCCTAAAGCCTATCGTTCATACGGTACTTATATGTATGTCGACGAACTTACTGGTGATGCCAAAGAGTTAGATGGTAATAGACTACTGCAAAAGAAACTTGACGAACGCGCTGTACATGAAAAGGCCCTCAAGGCGGCACAAAGCGGTTTACGTATCTTGGATGCCGAAGATCGCGAACTTGCCAAGCTCATAAATTCCGACGAGGGCTTACGCAAAGCGTTCGCCGATCTAACCATAAATGGCGGTGGCAACGGCAGTGGTAATGGTGGCACTGGCGGTGGTAATGGTGGTAATGGCGGTGGCAACAGCAATACCACTAAGACAGACCCAAAGAAAGAGAAGTACGACAAAGAGAGTTCTGCACTCAAGTATACGCTTGACACCGACGAACTGGCTCTCAAGCAGCAGCTCGAACGTAAAGAGATAGATGAAGACGAGTATGCTAAGCGAATGTATGAGAAGAAACAGCAGTATTATGTTAAGCTTGTAGACCTTCAAACAAAGTACGACCAGGACACAACACAAACACAGCAATCGATGGTAGATGCAGCTATCGCTGAGAGCAAACGACTTGTTGATGTTCAGGAGCGACAGATGACCGAGAGCCTTGACGCAAAGACGCGTGCATACAATGCAGAACAAATGTCTCTTCTCCAGCAACGCACACAAGGACTGTTGACCGAAGAGGAATATAACGAGAAGCTAAAAGAGGCAGAGAGACAATATCACCAAGACCGTCTCGCCATCATTCAGGAGCACGGAGGCGATGAGTACGATGAACAGAAGTGGCTACTCGACAAAGAACTGGAGGCTGTACGTCAAAATGAAGAAGATAAGAAGAACGCACAAATGGAGGTGCTCGAGGCGCAATATGACAACGCCGACAGTGCAAGTGGTCAAATGGCAGCTGTGCAAACCATGTACGAACAACAGCTCATTACCTACGAGCAGTTCCAGGAGCGCATGACGGAGATAGCGCGAAACAAAGAAGAGGCACGCAAGGCTATTATGCAGCAGGCGTTCGATACGGTGAACACTATGTTGTCGGCTGCATCGTCATACTCGCAAGCGTGCTCAGATCTCGAAACGGCTCGTATCAATGCCAACTACGATAAACAGATAGAAGCTGCAGGCAACAACTCTGCAAAGAGAAAAAAACTTGAAGAGAAACGTGACAAAGAACTTGCTGCGGCCAAGAAAAAGGCTAACAAGCGAGCTATGGTTATACAGTTAGCTCAGGCTGTTGCATCAACAGCGATGGCTGCTATCAATGCCTATAGCTCCGCTGCGCAAGTTCCTTTCGTTGGTTATATTCTCGCCCCCATAGCTGCAGCTACAGCTGTTGCTGCAGGTATGCTACAAATAGCCACTATCAAGAAGCAGCAGCAAGCGCAGGAGGCTGGCTACTACGAGGGTGGCTTTACGGGCGGTTCAAGCTATCGACGCAAGGCTGGCATCGTGCACGAGGGCGAGTTTGTAGCTAACCACAATGCGGTGAACAACCCGCAGGTTCTGCCAGCTCTGCAGCTCATCGACGAGGCGCAGCGCAATAATACGGTCGGTTCGCTTACTGCAGCTGACATATCGCGCTCGCTCGGCCAAGGCGGTGCTACGGTGGTGTCTGCGCCATCGGTGACGGTCAACACCGACAACTCAGAGCTGAATGCTACCCTCGGCGAAGCTCGCGATGTTATCGACCAACTATCGCTGGTGCTCGCGCAGGGCATACATGCGGAGTGTTACATCGACGGAGAACTCGGCATCGCCAGGAACCTCGACCGTTACAATAAATTAAAATCGCATACATAAAAAACATAATATGATACACTGCACTATCAACGGAGAGGTGGGCTACCCGTCCACCTCCGACAAAATAAAGTTAACATATAACAACCCGTATGTCCAGGATTCGGGCGAGTATTCCTATGATATCTCATTCCCGATGTCAATACATCAAAACGCGACTCTTTTCAAACACGTAAACCGCTTCGATGTAAAGAAGCGCATGTCGTCGTTCGATGATTGCAAGATATATGCGGATAATCGGCTTGTCATATCGGGTAAGGGTACAGTCACTTCTATTAGCGATACAAACGTTAAACTTCAAATTGTTGGCGGCAAATCGCGTATCAAGTATAATTCTGCCTTCGAGAAACACTTCATTGACGATATAGACTATTTTGAGGGTGATTATACTCTTTTGGGTCTCGATAGCCGATTTGAGAAAACCGTACACCTAAAAGACCGGCCAGATATGGTTTATATTAACTTAAAAGACAGCCCCACGGTTTCATGCTACGCTGGCGTTTTTAATCCTGTTTGGGACGAAGCGAATAGCCGATTCGTCAATGACATCTACTATCTTAGAAGTGTCTTGAATGGTGAATATTTTAATAGTGGCAATCCTACAACGTATGTTGAAATGGTGCGCCTGGCTATACAGCCACGCCTACAATATGTACTGGAGAAGGTCTTGGAGCATGAGGGCTATGAGGACTATACATTTAATTTTGATACGTCGCATTTTCGCAGGATGTTTATTGTCAATGCGCACCCGACATTTAAGATCAAAGAGGCCTTACCGCATTGGTCGGTTTATACCTTCTTGGAGGAACTTAGCAAACTGTTGAATGTTAGATTTCTGTTCAATGAGACAGACAAGTCTGTTAATGTCGTACCTGTAGAAGAACTTTATTCCTCCGCAGCTGTCGCTTACGAATGCCTCGATGAGTACACTTGCGAGTTCGACGATGATGGCGCAAATCTGCTTGATGCCTCGAATATTGAATACAAGTTTGATGATACCACAAGTCGCTCTTGGCGCGATAGCATACCACTTAACGTGCAGCATATATACGCAACGAAGTATTATAAAAATCGTGACGAAATGGGGGCGGCGTTAAAGCTCATGCCATTAAAAGAACAACGACAAACGATTTTTGCCGCACAAACCGATGGTTACTTCGTTTATGCAAAATGGCCCAACAAATGGAATTCTGATAAACTAACAGAGTCGCTCGTACCATGCGGCTTTTTCAGCCCGATAGTACGCGATGCAGATTCTACAGACTCCATTGAGATTAAAATAGCACCGGCAAGCATTAGCCGTAGAAAACGGTCGCACAAAACAGATGTCGTAGATGGTAATCATTATGTGGTATGTCCGTCGGCAACCGATGACTATACAGAGCCGTCTGGTTCGTATGAAGACGAAGGTGGAGAGCCTTATTCTTCAGTACAAGAAGCCATTGAAGGCGATGCGAACGAAGATACGCAAGAAGAGAACAGCGTAGAGTCAGATAAGACCATGAGTGTCTTTTTTACGAGTTCGGAGAAATTCTTTATGATGGAAGGCAAAGGCTCGTATTACGAGGACATCAAGGTGCCGGGTGGTCTTATGCCCGTCGATATGAATTTGTATTGCCATTTCCCCGTTTCATTTGTCGATCATCGTGCATATCCAGACTGGACTGGGATGAAGGAGACGGCATCGATGGATCTGCATCAGCTTCACCATTTGCAGTATTCGTCGCCAGACGACTTGAGAAAAGATGCCTCTCACCCAGATATAGACACGCACAACCTGCGCTGCATCAAGTTTCTGACAGACGATATTCCCGATCCTTCGAAAATATACATCTTTCACAATCGACGTTTCGTCTGTCAGAAAATAGAAGTGGAGATCGTTGATGGTTGCGTCAGCCAAATAAAGACCGGCTACTTCTACGAGATACTATAAGTCGCCAACAAAGTGCTTTGTACTCTCGTGCGCCACTTTCGGACTCTTCAGATACCTATTGGTAACAGATATGTCCGAGTGTCGCGCTTGGTCGCGAGCTACGACAATGCCTTCGGCGTTGGCGAGGTCGCGAATTCCTGAGTCCTTCAGACTATAGAACTGGTACGTGTCGGGGAAGCAGAGAGCTTTCCGGACACGTACCCATTCTTGCCTAAAGCGGTTCACCGCTATCTGCTCACTGCCCGGCCGTATATGCTTGCCAAAGAGATAGTCTTGCGATGGGTGGCTGAACACGCCTTGCTCGATCATCACCTTCAGTAATGTGTCGTTGAGTGCTACCGCCTGCTCCTTGCCGTTCTTCGCTACCTCTGCAGGTATAGTTATGCACTGCTCCTTTATTGATATGTCGCCTATCTTGATGTGACGCAGCTCTTCTGGTCTGATAAAGGTGTAATACTCCATCAGGCAAGCGAGGTAGAACGCCGGACGCTTCTCCTTTGTGTACTCCTTCAATCTCCGCAGATCCTCGGGCTTGATGCTGTCGCGAAACTTCTCGGTCTCCTTCATCATCTTGATACTCTCAACGAAGTTCTCAGTGATGTACTGCCTATCCACAAGCCACGTGGCGAAGGTTGACAGCCATGTGCGATAGTTGTTGCGAGTCGTGGCAGACCGCTCCTTGTCGAACACAATGTAGTCAAGAAAATCAATGACAAGGAGTCGGTCAAACTGGTGTACGTACTTTATGCAGGTCTTTGCCTCGTCGATGTAGGAGAGCAATACCGCCAAACGGCTGCGATAATCAGTAGCCGTCTTCGCCTTTATCATACTCTTCTTCTCAGCCACCTTCAGATAATCGGTGTAGCGCTTCACCACGGCTTCCCATGTTGTGTAGCTACGTGCCTTATCATTATTGACAAATGGGTTCCAGCCGGCTGTGAGCTGCTGCGTGAGGTTGGTGATGAGCACGGTGGCGATGTGCTTACGCTCCTTTAGCTTGTAGCCATCGAGCATGTATTTCTTGCGGCGAAGCCCGTCAATAGTGGGGTCATAAGCATAAAAGTCTACATACCAGTGTTTGCCAGTATGTAACCGCGGAAGAGTATATCCTACTATATCTCTTACAGATAAAAGTTTTTTCGCAGAAGTGTACATTTTTTTACATTGTTCGCCAGATGGCAACCAATGCTATTAAACAATCAGCGTCCGAGCTACCGTCCGAGTCTCCGCAACGCCCATAAACGAATTATGGTCGAAGTTCCTTTGTATAAAGGAATTTCGACCATT
>OBCL01000130.1_pt1 | contig 20956 bp, 15 predicted proteins | sample 1495931 | NCBI WGS metagenome assembly OBCL01 (sample SAMN03418275, study PRJEB22391) | human gut metagenome | biome: human-gut; feature: organic feature; material: feces | host: Homo sapiens | place: Tanzania | collected 2013-01
TACAAAGATAGTGCAAACCGAGCGCAATACAAAATGAAAGGCCCAAGACTTTCATTTTTATTGCCGAGGTAAAGCCTATCATAACAAAATACGAACAAAGTCACATATCCGAAGGCATAAAAAACCGCGAACAATTTATACAAAAAGTCACACCTCACGCTGCAAATTCAACCGCATCAAACAATTTTCCCTCCGAGTGAATGCAGTTTTGAATAATTTTATGTAAGTTTGCACTTGTCGCATCATAAGATTATGACTGCGCATAAAACAGACATACTCATTAACTGCAAGCTAATAACACACCGATTATGAAAACAATCAAAAAGCAAGCCACAATGTGGACACTCGCACTCATCACACTGATGACCATGTTCAGTTGTGACGAAGATTGGTGGAACGACTGGGACGGTGGTTCAGACATAACAGGCCAATGGAGAATTGTCGAGACCACAGGCTACGGCCCATACAGACAAGACGACTATTGGACGTTTGACAAAAACGGCGATTTTTACACCGAGGGATATGGCACACAGCCAGAGCGAGGACTTTGGAGCATGGCCGGTCGACGCAACATACAAATATCATTTGATAATGGCAGAACGGTCTGCATGGACGCATACGTCAGCACCTTCAGCGGCGACTACATGACACTCAACGTCGATGACTACGACAGCCGCACCAGTTACACGCTGAGATTTGTACGCGCCGGTGGTTACGATTGGTAAACAGGCATACAACGCCAAGACAACGCCGTCAATGCACCACTGCTACACACCATCCACATTAAGACTGCAAGCACCTGATGAAAATTCTTACACAAGAAGAGATAAGGCATAAAATAGACACCCCACTTTTTAACAAACTTACCGAAACCGCCGACGAGTTGCAGCTTGAATGCTATCTGGTTGGCGGTTACGTGCGTGATTTATTCTTAGAGCGACCCACCAACGACATTGACACTGACAAATTGGTAGTAGTTGGCAGCGGCATCAAAATGGCCGAAGCCTTTGCCCAAAAGCTTGGGCGCGGCGCGCATTTGTCAGTGTTCCGCAACTTTGGCACAGCACAAGTCAAGTGGCACCACAACGAGGTTGAGTTCGTGGGCGCACGCAAAGAGAGCTACTCACACGACTCACGCAAACCCATTGTCGAAGACGGTACCCTTGAAGACGACCAAAACCGCCGCGACTTCACCATCAACGCCATGGCCATCTGCCTCAACGCAGCCCGGCTCGGCGAGTTGGTCGACCCTTTCGATGGTGTGCGCGACCTTGAGGACGGCATCATAGCCACCCCACTCGACCCCGACATCACCTTCAGCGACGACCCGCTGCGCATGATGCGCTGCGTGCGCTTTGCCACCCAGCTCAACTTTACTATTGAGGACGAAACCTTCGAAGCCCTGGGCCGCAACCGCGACCGCATCAAGATAATCAGCGCCGAACGCATCATTACAGAGCTGAACAAAATAATGATGTCGAAGGTGCCATCTATCGGCTTCGTAGAACTGCAGCGCTGCGGCTTGTTGTCCATCATTCTGCCCGAAGTGGCCAATCTCGACTGCGTGGAAACGCGCAACGGCAAATCGCACAAGAACAACTTCTACCACACACTCGAGGGTCGGCTATGGCAAGTGGCATCAAAGAGTGACAAGCTCTACCTGCGCTGGGCAGCCCTGCTACACGACATTGGCAAACCACGCAGCAAGCGCTGGGAGCCGGCCATAGGTTGGACCTTCCACAACCACAACTATCTGGGCGAAAAGATGATAAAACCGCTCTTCAACCGCATGAAACTGCCACTTGACGAGCGTATGAAGTATGTGGCCAAACTTGTAGGATTGCACATGCGCCCCATTGCCATAGCCGACGACATCGTGACCGACAGCGCCGTGCGACGACTGCTATTTGAGGCTGGCGACGACATTGAGGACCTCATGCTGTTGTGCGAAGCCGACATTACCAGCAAGAATGAGCAACGCAAAAAGAACTTTCTGCAAAACTTCAAAATCGTGCGCCAAAAGCTCATCGACATCGAAGAGAAAGACCGCATACGCAATTTCCAACCACCCGTTACAGGCGACGAAATCATGCGACTGTTCACCTTGCCACCCTGCCGCGAAATTGGTACGCTGAAGAGTGCACTCAAAGACGCCATACTTGACGGCAAAGCCGAAAACAAACCCTTGGCCGCCCTTAATTTTGTGATGGAACGCGCCCAACAAATGGGATTGTCTGCCAACCAAGAGGCCTATGCCGAAATCAGGCAACAAAAAGAGACTGACGAAAAGGCATTGGCTGAAACTGCCAATTAACAGCATCAAGGTGCAGCCCACCACGGTGATTTATAAAAATCCCCTCACACACAAACAAAAGATCAAAAGCGTATGACCCCCGACATCATCGAAGCCAACAAGCAGCGCTTCATAGCCCTCTGCCATGAGCATATCAAGCGTGAGGGTGTTGACAAAGTGTTGGCCTATCTCGAAAACACCGACTTCTACACGGCACCAAGCTCTACCAACTTCCATCTCAACGAGGACGGTGGTCTGTGCCAACACTGCATCAACGTGTTTGAAACGGCATGCAGCATCTACGACAGTGTGGCACAGCCTGCCATCGAAAACGGCACATCGCCATTTCAAGAGCAAATTTCGCGCGAGAGCATCGCCATTGCCACACTCTTCCACGATATATGCAAAGTCAAAATGTACCACAAAGCCGAACGTTGGAAAAAAGACGACAAAGGCAAATGGCAGTCGTACAATGGATATGAAATAAAAGATGATTTTCCCTTCGGGCATGGCGAAAAGTCGTGTCTTATGCTCAGCTGGTATATGCGCCTCAAGCCTGAGGAGATGTTGGCCATACGTTGGCACATGGGCATGTTCGATGTGGGCGAAAACGGCAGCACCAACCGCTACTCCTTTTTCACAGCCAGCGACAAATCAGCCCTCGTAAGCATTGTACACGCCGCCGACTTTTTGTCATCAAAACTTAAGGAGAAAACTACTACATACTAATGATGCACTTTGGTAGAGTGTATACACTTTACTGCATCATCTGCACCCTACAAATTATTTTTCGTCACTTTGTCTACACTCTACACTAATAGTACGTAACACAATGAATATCAACGGCTTCGGGAGTGTAGACAAACTCGTAATTTATCTACACTGTATCTGCACACCGCATTCGGCAAGTTAAATGCACAGCAAGCGCACCAGCCATACTGTGCACAAGCATCAGCCAACGCGGCCATGCGCGCAAGCAATGACAGTAATGGGAGGCCGTTATAACACACGGAGCAACACATTTTTCTACCTCCCGCAACTGTTTTTTCTATCCCACATGACTGAAAATTGCACCGGCGCGCCCCCAACTGACGCACACGTATATAAATAAGATGGTGCAAGGGATTGATTGCAGACTGAGGGGGTAGAGATAGAGAGGGTGAACATAGCGTGTAGAGGGTAATGTGCTAACAAAGAGTGTAGATGACAAGTGCAGACAAAGTGTAGATGGTTTTACAAGTTGTCTACACGCCATAATAAACTGATTATCAACACATTAAACACGCTTAGTGCAGAGTGCAGACAAAATGGACATAACTACTTTTTAGGGGTAAGCACAAAGCGTGCATACACCATCTGCACAACCGACATTACCCACACCCACTTACTACAATAACAGACAGAAACACAAGCCCCATTGCACCACCATGCCATGAGGCCAATCATACAAGTAAATATCACATTAACCATTCAACCCCATACATCGATGAGGCATTACAAACATCACTTCAAAAGCATCAAACTCTTCGTTGTGCTTTTGGCCTTGGCTTGCGTGCAAACACTTGCAGCAGCCACACAAAATCCGCCCGCTGTAACTGCCCTGCTCAACCGCATTGGTGGCGACGGCACAGCCGACCGCCTTGTCACCATTTCACCATTGTCGACGAGAGCATCAGCAGCAACGGCAAGGAAGCCTTTGTCATTACAAGCCAAGATGGCAAGCCTTGCATCAAGGGCAGCAACATTTCGGCGGTGACAACGGGTATTAACTGGTATCTCAACCACTATGCCCACGTCAATCTGTCGTGGAACAATCTGACCACGGACCTAAGCAGCAAAACACTGCCCGTGCCAACTACCGACGAGACACACGAGAGCAGCGTTGACTACCGCTACTACCTCAACTACTGCACCTTTTCATACTCCATGTCGGTATGGACTTGGGACCGCTGGCAAAAGGAAATTGACTGGATGGCCCTGCACGGCATCAACATGCCGTTGCAGATTGTGGGCCTTGACGTGGTGTGGAGGAATTTGTTGGTCAACGACCTTGGCTACACCAAGGACGAGGCCAACGCATTTATTGCCGGCCCCTGTTTCCAGGCTTGGTGGGGCATGAACAACCTTGAGGGCTGGGGTGGCCCCAACCCCGATTGGTGGTACACACGCCAAGAGGAATTGGCCAAAAAGATTTTGGCCCGCGAGCGCGAACTCGGCATGCAACCCGTACTGCCCGGCTATGCTGGCATGGTGCCGAGCAACATCGAAAGCAAAAAGGGCTACAAAGCCAACAACCAGGGCAACTGGTGCAACTTTGTGCGTCCCTACATTCTCGACCCCAACTCCACCGCATTTACCGAAATATCAGCACTCTACTACAAGCGTCTTGAGGAGTTGATGGGCACATCTGAATATTACAGCATGGACCCCTTCCACGAGGGGGCCAACACCAACGGCATAGATGTAACCTCTGCTTATAGCAAAATAGCCGATGCCATGTACAAGGCCAACAGCAATGGCAAGTGGGTCATTCAGTTCTGGCAATGGAGTGGCGCGCAATACAATGTATTAGACAAAGTAGAAAAGGGCAAACTCATTGTGCTTGACCTCTTCAGCGATGCACACACACATTTTAATGAATACCAAGGCCATGATGCCGTTTACTGTGCACTGCCCAACTTTGGTGGCCGCACGGGTTTGTTCGGCCGCCTGTCTAAAATCATGACCGATTTCTTTGCAGAGAAGTCTACACATAGCAACATCAAGGGCATTGGCGCCACTCCCGAGGCCATTGAACAAGTGCCTGTACTTTACGACGCCCTGTTCGAACTGCCATGGCGCAGCAGTGCCCCCGACCCCAAGGCGTGGCTTGCCTTTGAGCAGATAGTAGCCATAGTCTGTCAGAGCCGCACGCCCAGGTTTGAATGTTGACAAAGTGTCAAGCTGGGGCGGTACTGAGATTTTCTACGATGCGCAAGATGTGCTCGATGCGGCCTACAAAATGCTGCAGGCCAAAGACGAACTGAGCGGCGAAAACTATAGCTACGACCTGACCGACTTTGCACGTCAGGCTCTGACAGACTATGGCTACTATCTGCTCAAAGGCATTAACGAGGCCGCCACAAGCAATAATGCCACGGCCTACGCTACGCGTCGCGATGCGTATTTGCAACTCATTCTCGACCTTGATGCGCTGCTCAACACCAACTCCAACTTTATGCTGGGCCGTTGGACCAATATGGCACGCAACATTGCCGACGAAGCCAACGGTACTACTGAAAGTGACAAGCAGTGGCTCGAACTTAATAACGCCCGTACACTCATCACGACATGGGGCGGAAACAGCAACAGCGAAGGAGCAGGGTTGCGCGACTATTCATACCGCGAATGGGGCGGCATGCTCAAGGATTTTTACTACAAGCGTTGGAAAGCTTTCTTCGACAATAGAGACAATGGCACCACCCTACCCAACTGGTTTGACAACGATTGGGCATGGGCGCACAATGCCTCACTCAGTTACAACAATCAGCCTACGGGCAACACCGCCGATGTAGCAACAGAACTATTCGGCAAATATTTCATTACTGTCAGCCCGGCCAATGCCAGCTCGCGTTGCTTTTACCGCTATATGAGTACAGACCTTGGCACAGCCCTCAACGTGTCTGCCACACGTGGCGCAGCATACACCTTCCCCACCACTCTGCCCACGGGAGTGACTGCAACACTGAGCATTGACTTTAACAACGACGGCACTTTTGGCGAAAACGAGACTGCCAACGGACTTACCATCAACGTGCCCACCATAGCTATTGCCACGCAAGTGGCTGCCCGTCTGACATTGAGCGATGGCACAACGGCCGACTTCAGCATTTTGCTTAAAGACAACATCACCACGGCGCGTACCGTAAGCGTAAACTGCGACAACAAGCAAGGCTCTGTGGCCATTGAGGGCAGCGACGCACTCAGCGTGACAAACACCGAGGCGGTAAGCCTCAAAGCCACACCTGCTGGCGGCTATGACTTCAAGAACTGGACTGATGCCAACGGCAATGTGGTAAGTACCGCCAATCCCTGCATATATGGCGGAGCTGATGCGGCTACCTTCACGGCTAATTTTGTAACTAACAAGTGGGCTATGCCCAAAGAAGACCTTTCTGAAATTGGTACAATCCGCGATTATAACCAGTATCTGAAATCACTGACTTTCAAGCAGAACAACAGCGATGAGCTGAATGTTTACTCTACAGACGAATGTCCAAGTTCATTGTTCCACACCACCGAGATGGCTGAGGCTGCCCAAGGTAGCGAAATCACCTTGCACTGGTTGGGTGCAGGCGGCATGGGTTATACCAACTTGTCGGCCTACATTGACCTGAACAGCGATGGCGACTTTGACGATGAGGGCGAACTGATAAAGGTTGAGGGCGAAAAGGAAAAACAAAACCCCCAACTCAACGACTACACGCTCAAGGTGCTGCTGCCCTACGATATGCCCGAGGGCGTTACGCACATACGTCTGCGTCTTGATGGTGCTTGGCAAAAGGGGTACGATGCCCAAACGGGTGCCATGCCTGCCGACAATGAATTGATGCGCATGGCCTATGATGTGCCTGTCGACATTTCGCCTCAATCCTCAGCCCCCTGCACCGTGACTGTGAAGGCTGATGGCAGCGGACACGGCACGGCTGATGCCAATGGCCAACCTGACACCTATACCTATAAAGCTGGCGAGAGCGTTGTGCTGCGCGCCTACCCCGCCGATGGCTACCGCGTGTATTGGACCGACCAATATGGCCGACGCATACCGCAAAGCTGGATTGAAGGGATTGAAGGCAACACAATTCGCTTCAAGGCTCCCGAGAACGGCACTTATACAGCCAACTTTGAGGTTTCGGATTTGACCTTTGGCTCATGGAAGTTTGACTACCAATATGATGACAATGGCATCACACTGACCAAAGTGCTCAGCGGCGAAGGTGAACTGACAATTCCTGCAAGCTATGAGGGGCGCCCCATCGTGGGCATCGCCCCTACAGCTTTGCACAAACAAACGGCACTCACAAGTCTCTCGCTCTCTGAAAATATCAAGCAACTTGGCGGTTCGGGCCTTGTGCTTAAAGATATAACAGGCGCAAAGATTGAGAACGCACCTATCGCACTACCTGATACACTTAAAAACAATAAGGATTGGCAAGTTAGCTTCAAGGTGCAGAACAATGGCAACACTTTTAACAAATGGGGCTCAAGTTTGTTAGCCACAGGCAGCATTGCCTTGGACGAATACTATTACAATGGCTTTCAGTTTTATCTGAAGAAAGACGGAAGCCTCATCATTAAGACAAATGGCAATAAGGAAACGACGTTGACTGCCACACAAAATGTGTCGAGTTTTGACTTGAAGATTTCGCATACGAAAGATGGCACGCTGACCTTTACGGTTGACAATGGCATAACGACCGAAACGCACACCGAACAGTCGTACCAGCTTAATGACATTACGCAGTTTAGCACCGCACTGCCCCAAGGCCTCAATATTGAGAACCTTTGCGTTAGCATACCCAGTATGGCCGTTAACCCCTTCAAAGGTTGCACAAGCTTGGCAAGTGTAAACATTGGCAATGCCACCTACAAGAGTATTGACAATGTGCTGTACACGGCTGATGGCAAAACGCTCCTGGCCCGTCCTGAGGGATTGGTTCAAGCACTCAGTTTGCCAGCTGAAGTAAAAGTGATTAACACGTATGCCTTCACTAACACGCAGAACTTGCGTTGCATCATTGCCAACACAAGTGAACCTGCGCTTATGTTGAATGAAGCTTTTGATAACGATACCATATATGTGCAGACGGCACCTGCAAATGCTGCCGCTTACCGCAAAGCATGGTCGCTGCCTGTGGTGTTTGATGTGGAGGCTACTGGCTCATTGAGCGAAACAGATGCAGCCCTGCTTGCAGACGGCGATGCGGTAAACCTTAATGCTACTGCCACGCAAAGCGGTACCGCACCCACACTTGCCACCACGCAAAAGGTGTGGCTGACTACCACACTGTCTGCCAACGAGAAGCGCCCTTTTTGCTTTCCGTGCACACCGAGCAAACTTTGGGTTGAAGGCGTCGGTACGGCTGACCTCAGCGCACTGAAATTGTTCACCTTCAACGGCAAATCATTTGAAGATGTGTCGACCATTGCAGCTGGCTCCTATTTGGTGCAAGTGCCCGAAGCCTGGAACAACCGCACGCTCACCTTTGAGTTTGATAAGACGCTTGATAAAGCCACTACTGGCAGCGCCCCAAGTTTTTATGGCAATGCCACTACAAAAACCATTAGCGTAGAAGCACCTTACTGCACCTACGACGAAAGTGAAAATGAGTTTGTGGCACATAACACTGGCAGCGCATTGACCTTATACCCTTTCATGGCTGCCATCAAGGCAAGCTCTGCAACAAGCAACAACATTGATGGTCCGAGCCCGGTGGTTTACAACAAAGTAAATGCGCTAACAACTGACAGAGAATACTTGATTGTGGCAACAGACGACGAAGGTAATTATTATAGCTTTAATGCCAACAAATTGTCAAGTAAAGCTCAAACCAAAATTGATGCAACCCCTATATCTGTTAACGAAGGACAAGCCACACGTTACAACGAAACGGAAGGACTTTACTGTGAGCTATCTTCAGGCAAGGCCAAACTGGAAACTTTGCCAGATGGAAAATATCTCAATGTAAATAGAGATGGTTTTGTGGCTGGTAGCAGTTCTTATTTCACAATAACTTCTGACGCCACTAATGAAACCTTCAAATTGAAAAGTAAGGACAGTTACTATATTTACTTTAACAAGAATACCAAGCAGTTTAAGTGTACAAAGAGCACTAATCTTGCGTCATACGAAACTGCTGATTTCAATTTATTAGAGCGTGAACCTATCGCTTACATCAACGTGATTGCTCCCGAAGGCTACACCACATTCTATTGTGAGGACAAATACATTTGGCCTGAGGGCATTGAACAGTTTGCCAGCATTACAGGAGTAAAAGATGGCAAGATAGCCATAGAATGGAAGGCAAGACCTGACTACAACCAAATGCAGGCTAAGCAGGCCTTGCTTATCAAGGCCCCACAAGGGAAATATCCCTGTTACAAGGCATGGTTTAACGGTGCACATGAGATAAGCGGCAACTGCCTCTTCGGTACCGAAAGAGACAAGATGATTGAAGCTGATGACGACAGTTACTTCTATCAGCTGACATACGGCACCATTGACGGCAAACGCACATTTGGCTTTTTCTGGGCTGAGGCTGATGGTGCACCATTCATCAACAAAGGTGGTAAAGCTTACCTCAAACTGCCTAAGAATGTGGCAAACAACGCTCAAGGCTTTGCATTGCTGCCAACCACCACAGGCATTGGCGCGGTATCGACCGACAATCACGCACCCTCGGCAATCTTTACACTCGACGGCAGAAAGCTGCAAGATAAGTCTGTTGAGGAGCTGCCTGCCGGTGCATACATTGTGAATGGCAACAAGGTTATTGTAAAATAACCAGACCATTACCTACGTAATGCCCGTAGCTATAAAGGAACGACCTCCGTCAGGTGCTTTACACCCCCTAAAAGCGCTCGCTACATTTTAGCGCACAAAAAGTTTTGTGCATCGCTTATCTTACACTACCTTTGTAGGAGTAAATTACAACAGCAATTATATGAACAAGCAACAACTCATTGACAACATTCGCGCCAAGCACTCTTTTCTGTGTGTTGGCTTAGATACAGACTTGAAGAAGGTGCCCGAACACCTGCTCAAGGAAGAAGACCCCATCTTTGCCTTCAACAAGGCCATTATCGATGCCACAGCCCCTTATTGTGTGGCATACAAACCCAACCTGGCATTTTATGAGTGCTTCGGCTTGAAGGGCTGGACTGCTTTTGAAAAGACAGTGCGCTACATCAAGGAAAACTATCCCGACCAATTTATCATAGCCGATGCCAAGCGCGGCGACATTGGCAATACTTCTGCCATGTATGCCCGCTCCTTCTTTGAAGAGATGGACATCGATTCGCTGACAGTGGCACCCTATATGGGCGAGGACAGCGTGACCCCATTCTTGCAGTATGAAGGCAAGTGGGTTATTTTGCTCGCGCTCACCAGCAACAAAGGTTCACACGACTTTCAGCTGACCGAAGATGCCGAAGGCGAACGCTTGTTTGAGAAGGTGTTGCGCCGCTCACAGCAATGGGCTGATGACAAACAAATGATGTATGTGGTAGGTGCTACACAGGGCCGTTTGTTTGAGGATATCCGCAAAATTGTGCCCAACCACTTCTTGCTCGTACCCGGTGTTGGCGCACAAGGCGGCTCACTGCAGGAGGTTTGCAAATATGGCATGACCAAGGACTGTGGCTTGCTTGTCAACTCCTCACGAGGCATCATCTATGCCGACAACACCGAAAACTTTGCTCAGGTGTCGGCACAGAAAGCGCACGAATTGCAACAGCAAATGCAAATCGAACTGGCCAAGGTTGGCTTGTAACACGTTGTTGGGACATTAACCAAACACATCCCCTGCAGACCGCTTGTGGCACGAAAGCCTTTGTGCAGCGCCTTATTTGTCGGCTATTTATGATTTCGGAAATCGGGTATCTCAACCGGCATCCCACCCTGAATGGCCGACTTTTGTGTCAACTCTGCCAAACACGACCACTCGGCGGCATCATACACGTCCATGTCGAGCGGCAAACCATTGTTCAAGCAATAAATCAAACGCGCGTCCATAGCATAGTTCATCTCGTTGGGAACACCAAGCGCATGGCCCTCCTGCCAGAGCAAAGCTGCCGGTTGTGTGGCATAATGTTGCATGGCGTCGAGTGCCTCAGCCCCAGTCAATGGCTCACCCTCTGCCCTCTGCAAGGTGGGGAGGGGGTATTTCTGCACAAAGGCTTTCGTGCCACAAACGGTCTGCAGGCGATTGTACGGACGAGGGGTGGTGACATCGAGCTGCAACATGATGCTCACACCATTGCGTGTTTGTATCAAAGCAGTGTTGATGCGCCCCATGACATCAGTCTCATCGCCCTCGAAAGCACCCTTTGCCGTAACCGACACAAGTGAAACCATGCGGTCGGCATGATGGAAGTCTAACAACTGTGCTATCGGTCCAATGGCATGGGTGGGATAAGGATTGCCCCCATGAGCTGCACAAGAGTGCACCATCCAGTTACGCTGGGTGTCGCTATGATAGCACCCTGTTGGTTGTGGCGATTTGATGTGGTGAATGTAGGCTCCCTCGCAATGGGTGATATGCCCGAAGTGGCCCTGACGAGCCATCTCTAACGTTTCGAGAGCAAACAAATCGTAGCAACAATTCTCGGTCATGAACAAATGCCGCCGTGTGCGTTCTGCGGTTTCGACCAACTGCCAGCATTCTGCTACGCTTGTGGCTGCAGGCACCTCAACGGCTACGTGCTTACCACAATTCATGGCTTCGACAGCAATGACAGTGTGCCACCGCCATTCTGTACAGATGTACACCAAATCGATATCTGCCAACTGACAAGCCTCCTTCCATGCCTCTGCACCTTGCATGGCACGTGCCAACGGACGCCCCGTTGCCGTCAATTTGGCATTGGCCGCGTCAAGGCGTTGCTTGTCTATGTCTACAAGGCAACAGATTTCAGCATTCTTTATGTACTGATAGCGTTCGAGTGTCTTCATACCACGATTGCCAAGGCCTATCAAGGCTATGCGTACAACAGGTATTGGTTGACAAGCGAGTAGTTGTGCTGATGGCATAATGTGATAACGGTTTTTCATTAGCAGCATTTGACTGCTTTATATATTAAAAAAGTGGACGTGCCCTTTCAGACACATCCACTCTACCACTTGGGTGTTACCTTGCCCTTTGATAAGATCGATCTTTATTAGAGCGCGAGTAAGGAGAATTACTTGCGGCTCTTGCCGTAACGGCTCATGAACTTGTCCACACGACCTGCGGTGTCCACCAGCTTTGACTTGCCAGTGTAGAAGGGGTGTGAAGTGCTTGAGATTTCAAGCTTTACTACGGGATAAGTCTCGCCTTCGAATTCAACTGTATCAGTTGTCTTGCAAGTTGAACGTGAAAGGAACATATCGCCGTTGCTCATGTCCTTAAATACTACGGGACGATAATTCTCAGGGTGAATACCTTTTTTCATTGTGCTATAGCTTTTATGGTTTATCAAATTGTTTTGGTAACAACTTAGTGTAATGGTCTGATAATCGGCTGCAAAAATACGACATTTTGAGTAAAGAGCCAAATATCTATCTTTTTTTCTTTGGCATTCACGCGTTAAGCCTTAACTTTGCCTATATGAAACGATTATTGTTGTTGGCCATTTTGCTCATCAGCCTTATGCCGCGCTGCATGGCCCAGACACTTGATATATACTTTGTCAATGCACCTAAGAGTGTGCTTCCGCTACTCGACCGGACAGCACGACTCGACTTGATGGACTTGTATGCCAGCGGACTTCCGGCCAAGGCCGAAAACCTGTATGGCGGGCAATCTGAACTGCTGAAAAAGACAAGCGATTACCTGATGCTCAAGACATCGGACGCCGGCACATGGCAACTAAAAGTGCTGACTGCCGGACACGACACGCTACTTGTTTGCATACAATCGGTTGAAGCTGATGGCGTGTCGTCACGCATCAGTGTATATCAGAATGATTGGAAAATGGTTAAGCGCGACATGCCACACCTCACTAACGAGAAGTTTGTGAAAAACAGCACCGAAGTGACAGACTTTGACAGACAAAGACTGATGCCCACACTACTGCATCTGCCTATACAAGCCACATGGCACGCTGACGAACCGGTAATAACCTTCTGTCTGAGCCTGAACAGTCTGCCGAAAGAATATATCAATTTGGCAAAGGAACTCACGAAAAACATATCTTACAAATGGCAGTCTGGCAAATTTGTCGCACTGCCCTAATACATACGAACACAACAAAGTTATACATGAACAAGCATTTGATGGCAGCAACCCTGCTGACCCTGACACCGCTTTGCAGCCTTGCCGAAAACGAAATATCAGACAACAACCCTTACAATAACCCCGACTACGAGACTGCTGGTTACACCTTTAGAGCCAAAGGCGACTCTAAACTCATGCAGCAGATGCAACCGACCATCAAATTTGGCGGTTACATCATGGGCAAATACAGCATCAGCGACCGCAGCGGTCAGAACACCAATGGCGGTTTCGACTTGCGCTTTATACGCCTGTATGCCGACGGCCACGTTTACAAAGACTTTTACTACAAACTGCAGATGGAGGTCAATGGCGCACCGGGCGAGAATAAGGGACCGCGCGTGTTGGACGCCTTTATTGAATGGCAAAAGTTCAAGTTCTTCCGTGTCAAGTTGGGCCAGTTCAAGCGGTCATTCGGCTTTGAAAACCCCATGAGTCCATTGGCCATCGGCATGGGCAGCTATTCACAAGCTACTATGAAATTGGCTTCGATAAACGATCGTAACGGCGAGGGGGACTACAACAAGAGTTCGGGACGCGACCTTGGCGTGCAAGTGCAAGGCGACTTTATCACAGCCCCCGACGGACACAACTGGCTGCACTATCAGTTGGGCGTATTCAACGGACAGGGCATCAACCATACTGACAAGGATCACCACAAGGACTTAATTGGTGGATTGTGGTTCTCTCCCATAAAAGACCTTTGCATTGGCGGTTTTGGGTGGAACGGCAATGCCACTGACCCAGCCTCGCTCAAAAGTGTAAAACGCGTGCGGTGGGGAGCTGGTCTGAAATATGAAAGCGACTGGACGGTGCGCGGCGAATATATGAGCTCGGTGGGCGGCGTTGTAACGAAGGCTACCGAACCCGACCGCTCTGACGCATGGTATGCCACACTCGGTGTGCCCGTGGCAAAGGGCTTGAAAATATATGGACGCTATGACTGCTACCGCAACGACAAACACTCGTGGAAATCGTTGCGCACAGATTATGGTTTGTCGGGCAACTACACCTTGGGCAAGAACCTCATATTCCAGCTCAACTACACCTTCACCGACGACCGTTCGGCACGCCATGCCATAAATCCGAAGGACTCACACTACAACACATTTGACGTGCAAGTGACAGCACGTTTCTGACGCCAATCAAACTATTTGAAGGCAAAGGAGTTACAAACACACAACAAAGTAAAGAGTATTATGGGCGAATTGAAAAGACTTGAGACTGAGCGTCACGACTTTGTCAAAGCGCTGCACAACATTTACAACAACGAGCATATACGTCCCCAGCAAGCCGAGGCGCGTAAATTGGCCGACTTTATAGCAAGCGCAATCGAAACCGACAACTCGCTGCTGCGCAACGAATTTGGGCATAACCGCATCATACTCGCCCTGCAAGCCATCAGTTTGGCTGAACAGGAGATTGGCTTGCGCGGCCATTCGCTCACAGCCTACTTGCTGCGCGCTGTCATACGCAAGCCTGAACAATGTGCACTCGTAGAGCGCTACTTTGGACAGGACGTGGCCAACACGCTGCAAGGCTTTCTGCGTGTTGAAGCCATCGAGGTCAAAACCGAAGCCATGCGCACCGACAACTTCCGCAACCTGCTCATTTCGCAAGCTGGCGACATGCGCATCATTCTTATGCTCATTGCCGACAGTGTAAACTTGATGCGTCAGATCAAGGACGTTGAAAACATCGAAGCCCAACGACGTGTCAGCACCGAGGCGGCATGGCTCTACGCACCTCTGGCCCATAAACTGGGACTTTACAAGTTGAAGAGTGAACTTGAGGACCTCAGCCTCAAATACCTGGAGCACGATGCCTACTATATGATTAAGGAGAACCTTAATGCTACAAAACGGGCCCGCGATGCTTATATCGAAAACTTTATTGCTCCTATCCGCAAAATGCTCGATGCCGAAGGACTGCGTTACCACATGAAGGGGCGCACAAAGAGTATACACTCCATTTGGCAGAAGATGAAGAAGCAGCAATGCGGCTTTAATGGGGTGTACGACTTGTTTGCCATACGCATCATTCTCGACTCTCCACTCGAGAAGGAGAAGGAACAGTGCTGGAAAGTGTTCTCTCTCATAACCAATAAATACGAAAGCAATCTGAAACGCTTGCGCGACTGGCTCACTGTGCCCAAGAGCAACGGCTACGAAAGTTTGCACATCACCGTCAAAGGTCCCGAGGACAAATGGGTCGAGGTGCAGATACGCACCGAGCGCATGGACGAAATTGCCGAACATGGTTTGGCAGCTCACTGGCGCTACAAAGGTGTCAAGAGCAGCGGTGGGGGTGTGGACTCCTGGCTGGCCGACATTCGCTCTGCACTCGAAACTGGCAACGAGGGGTTGCTCACACAAAGTTTGAGTTCTGACCTCAAGGAGCAAGATGTGTACGTGTTCTCACCCAAAGGCGACTTATACCGTCTGCCACCCCACTCTACCGTACTCGACTTTGCATATACCATACACACGGGGGTTGGAAACCGCTGTGTGGGCGGGCGCATCGACGGCAAGAACTTCCCGATACGCCAACAGCTCGAAAGCGGACAGACTGTCGAAATTCTTACCTCGAACAACCAAAAGCCCAAAAGCGAGTGGATAAACATTGCGCAATCGAACCATGCGCGCTCAAAAATACGTGCCGCAGTGCGCGAACTCACAGCGGGCGAGATAGCGCTTGGCAAAGAGACGCTTGAGCGTAAAATGAAGAACCGCAAGCTGGAGTGGGACGAGGCTCTTATCAACCAACTTATAAAGAAATTAGGATACAAGGAAAGCTTTGACTTTTTCAGAGCCCTTGGCGACGACAAGGTTGACATTAACCGCGTCATAGACACCTACATTGAACTGGGCAAGCGCGAACAAGGATTGGCCGAACGTGCCGCCACCCGCTCGGCTGAAGAGTTCAGCATGGACAGCGAAGTGGTGGCAAGGGCTAAAGGCGATCAGGACGAACTCGTTATCGGGCGCGACCTCAAAGGCCTCGACTACCAACTGGCACGCTGCTGCAACCCTGTGTATGGTGACGATATATTTGGCTTTGTAACCGTCAATGGCGGTATCAAAATTCACCGCACGAGCTGCCCCAACGCCCCAGCATTGCGCCAACGTTTTGGCTACCGCGTTGTCAAGGCCCGCTGGGCTGGCAAAGGACAAGGCTCCTACCCCATCACACTACATATTGTGGGACAAGACGACCTCGGCATTGTCAACAACATAACCTCTATCATATCAAAAGAGGAACATATCATGCTGCGCAGCATCAATATCGACTCTAACGATGGTCTGTTCTCGGGCATACTTACCATCTTGGTCGACGACACACAACGCCTTACAGGGCTCATAAAAAAGCTGCGCACCGTCAAGGGGGTCAAGGCCGTAAGCCGCAGTTAACAAAACACCCTATCAAAAGAAATGGCGTCAGCACTTTATAAAAAAGCAAACATGGCCACATGGCAAGCAGCAAGACTACTGCTTGTCATGTGGCTTTCTGCTTTTTCGCCATTCGTTGTTCACGCACAAACTGCTACCCCACACCCCGAACGTCTGATATTCCATTTTGCCGACAGTATCAATGCCCTGCTTGGCAACTCTGCACATGGCCACAATATTGATGAATGCACCACCACATTATACCTAAAACACAATATGTTCACCAAGCGCCGTGGCCCTATTGTGCGCTATATACCCAACATGCCGCGCCTCGAACGCGGCATGCACCACTACCAGACTGAGGTACAAATGCGAATACAGTTTCACCCACATGGCAAAACTGACTGCAAAATCGTAGCGTGCAACTCAAACGCACCTTATTTACAGCCCGAACGGTTTGGCTCTTGGGGGCGGTTTAGTTTCCAAATATATCAACCCAAACTGTTCATCGACCGTTTGCTCAATCCCTTCAGCCGCCGCAACAGTATTTACTACAAATATACGGTGCGGCAAACCATGCCAACCCATGACGCGAAGCCCACAACCATGCGTGTGGACATTCGGCCACGTTTCAACAACGACCAGTTGGCCAAGGGATATGCCGACATCAATATGCGCACTGGCGCCGTAGTACATTTTGAGTTATCCTTTCACCACCAACTGCAAAACATCACCGTTAACGCCCAATTTGGTCAAGAAGGTTACCAGCAACTCGTGCCGACAACCATGCGCACCACATCAGATTTCAAGTTATTCGGAAACCGAGTTTATGAAATCTGCGACATCTACCCCTCATACAATTTCAAATGCCCCACAGCCACACTGCATAACAAGAAGCGCCAGTACGACCTTACACAACAATGCGTATTACGCATCGACACCACCCATGTCAATTTGTCCGCCGCCTACTTTGATACAATACGGCCCGTTGCACTATATGATGATGCTGAACTTATCATAGCCCAAATCATGCAGCAACAGGCCAAGACAGACTTGTCCGATCCCATCTCACTACAAAAAGACAGCACCATTCACACAACAGACAAACACGCCATTATCAACGAACAGGCAAAAGACATACTGCTGTCATCGCACAAATTCAATATCACCAACAATGGTAATGCCAAATTGGAGCTGCCTCCAATCATCACGCCATCGATGATTCAATGGAGCGGTAACAAAGGACTTTCATTGCGCACACGCCTGCGTTTCAACTTTAACAAACAACACAATTATTCCGACTACAAAATAGAGATTTCGCCGAGTGTTGGCTACAGTTTCAAACAGAAACAAATATATTGGAGCACACCTTTGCTATGGTATTGTGCACCCGCCATCAACGGCAAACTACATTTCGAGGCGGGAGGCGGCGCACGCAATTATAACAACAAACAAGCCGAAGAGCTACGCCACAAATTACAAGGATACGAGCATTACGACTCGCTACAGAATGTCATCGACAACTATGGTTTTCACGACTACCGCGACACGCACCTGCAAACAGATTTTTCACTTTCGCCTATGCCTGGCATCGTGCTCACTTCTGGCTTTCGTTACCACCGCCGCACATTGGTTGAGTGGAATGATTTGGCAAAATCAGCCGGATTGGCACACTATTTATCGGCCATTGGCCCACGCATACAAATAGAATGGACACCCGCACAGTACTACTACCGACAGGGTAAAAGGCGCATTCCGCTCTACTCGCGCTACCCCACATTCATATTCTGTTACGAACGCGGCTACGATCTGGAACATGGCGACACACATTTTGAGCGTATTGAGGGCGATGTACGCTTTCGCATAGCCCTTTACGCCATGCGCACCCTTTATGTCCGGGCGGGAGGTGGCTTTTTCACACAGCGTGGCAAGGACTGCTTTCTTGATTACGACTTTTTCCGCTTCAACTACATGCCCCAAGAGTGGAGCGACGAACTCAGCGGAGAATTCCAGCTACTCAGTTCGCGATGGTACAATGAGTCACGCTACTATGCACACATCACCACGTCGTACGAAAGTCCCATGTTCTTCCTTTCACGCATTTCGCTATTATCGCGCATCATACAAAAGGAACGGCTTTATTTCAACGTATTGAGTGTGCGCTCGCTCGGCATCTACACCGAACTTGGCTACGGCATCAGCACCCATCTGTTTGATGCAGGATTGTTTACTGGCATATCGCGACACAACACCATCAAGTTTGGTTGCAAAATTGCCTTTCATCTTTTTGAAAACTGATTTAGCCTGCCCCACCTCTTCTGATTAAGCAATAAACTTCAAACAAGTTTGACTTTATTCGCTCTGCTTGCACTATCTCTGAATAAGATAGGCGGCGCCTCGGAATAAACTTCAAACAAGTTTGACTTTATTCGCTCAGCTTGCACTATCTTTGCACGATGATTAACGAACAATACCCCTCAAAACTATTGGAGCACGCTGTACAGGAACTTACCAAGCTACCTGGCGTGGGACGCAAAACAGCCCTAAGATTTGCCTTGCACCTGCTTGCACAAGACAAAGAAGCAGTACATGCATTCAGCAACAGCCTCACCACACTATGCGATGACGTAAAACACTGCAAAGTTTGCCACAACATATCAGACACCGAAATTTGCGACATTTGCGCCAATCCGCAGCGCGACCGTTCTACCATTTGCGTGGTCGAGAACATTCACAGTGTTATGAGCATCGAAAACACTGGGCAATATCATGGACTATACCACGTGCTGGGCGGAGTCATTTCGCCAATGGACGGCGTAGGCCCCTCTGATTTGGAGTTGGAATCACTGTTCGAACGCGTAAAAGCTGGCAATGTAAACGAAATCATACTGGCCTTGAACCCCACCATGGAAGGCGATACCACCAACTTTTACATTTCGCGACGTTTGGCCGACAGTAACGTCAAACTCTCTGTACTTGCGCGCGGCGTAAGCATTGGCGACGACCTCGAATACACCGACGAAGTGACTCTCGGACGCTCCATCTTGGCACGCACGCCCCTTAAATAAGCAAACTTATTTTGTAGACCTACCTAACCATTACACCACATATTAAAATGACAAACGAACACACAACCAACAACAATAAGACCGACCTCACCCTTGCGCGCGCCATATACATAGGCGTATGGGCCGCAACCATTGTCATAGCCATTCTCTACGAATGCCACTTCCTGACCGAAGGATACATCAAGGCTGATGCCGAAACAGAATATGCACTGAACATGCTTTGCGTCTTATTCACACTCGGTGGCACCTGGGGAAGTCTCAAACTCTTTGCCATCAAACACGTGCGCACAGCACTTCACAACCAACCATCAAAACTGCCACAATGGAATATGTTGCGTACCGGCATTTTAGCATGCTGCATATTCATCAACCTCATTGTCTATTATGGACTAATGAGTGGCACCTCGGCACTTTTCTGCCTGCTCATTTCACTCACAGGCTTCGTATTCTGCTGGCCGAAACAAGGCGAAACGGACTAAACAAGCAGGTATTCACAAATCCATATCAACCAAATCCGAACACCTACTTACCACATAAAAGCAAAAGCCATGTACCTACGCCCATTAGAGCCCGAAGACCTTGAGCTGCTCTACACCATAGAGAATGACCCAAGCCTGTGGGACACCTCCAACACCGATGCGCCATACTCACGCTTTGCACTGAAAAATTACATCGCATCATCAGCAAGCATACACGAATGCGGTCAACTACGCCAAATTATCGACCTGTCCAACAGCAGCAACGAACCATCGCAACCCGTTGGCATGATTGACCTCACAAACTATTCGGCACTCAACGCACGTGCCGAAGTGGGTATCACACTGCTTAAAGCGCATCGGGGCAAAGGACTGGGCAGTCAGGCACTGCAACTGCTCGAAATGTTTGCCGTACAACGCCTGCGCATACACACCCTCTACGCAAGCATCTCACCCAACAACAAAGCGTCACTCAATCTCTTCATTGGCAACGGGTACAAACAGGTGGCCACTCTCCCCGAATGGCAATATTCACAAGGCAAATACCACGATATGGCACTATTCATGAAGTTTTTTTGAAAAAAAATCGGAGAAAGTTTGGTACTTCACAAAAATGTTGTACCTTTGCACTCGCAATCGAGAACGAAAGCAACCAATCAAGAATGGTGTGTTAGTTCAGCTGGTTAGAATACATGCCTGTCACGCATGGGGTCACGGG
>OBCL01000131.1_pt1 | contig 20905 bp, 16 predicted proteins | sample 1495931 | NCBI WGS metagenome assembly OBCL01 (sample SAMN03418275, study PRJEB22391) | human gut metagenome | biome: human-gut; feature: organic feature; material: feces | host: Homo sapiens | place: Tanzania | collected 2013-01
GTTGTTGCGCTCCGTCAAAACATAAGGGATAAGTTGTCGTATCTTATGGCAGGCAAAGAGGGCGGATTGTCTGTTGCACTCATAACAGGCGACAAATCGTATCTTGACAGAGATGTAAAAACTGCCTTTATGTATTCGGGAACATCGCATATTATGGCTGTTTCGGGTTTGCATTTGAGCGTCATAATCGGTGCACTTCTGTTCATTCTTAAAAAGCTGAAAATCAGCAATAAGATTTCAAGTCTTGTGTGTATTGCGTCAGTCATTTTGTATATGGGCTTGGCAGGTTTTTCGGGTTCTGTTACAAGGGCGGGAATTATGCTTGTTGTAATGCTGTCGGCAGGACTGTTTTCAATGAGAGGTGACAGCCTTAATTCTCTCGGTGTAGCGGTGACGATTATGTGCATAGCAAATCCGTATTGTGTAACCGATGTCGGCACTGATTTAAGCGTGCTGTCGGTGTTGTCACTCGTTACTGTTTATCCGTTTTTCGCTTCAAAACTTCAAACTCATTATGTTGACCCGATTGATAAAACTCCAAAGGAAAAGTTGACAGACGGCATTCATTCCGTGTTCGCAACTTTTTACACATCGGTTTGCGTGTTTGTCTTTACAATCCCTGTTTTGTATATCTTTTTCGGCTATGCAAGTATTGCCGGTATGGTTTCAAATTTGCTTGCTGTACCGCTTGGCGGTCTGTGCGTTGTTATGTCATTTTTGACCTATTTTGTGTCGCTGTTCGGCATAATTCCTTTGACCGCTTTTGCAGTGCTTATTGCAACAAAATGCGATGCGTTGCTGATAGATTTTTGTATGCTGTTTAGAGGGCTAAACAACGCTGTTCTCGGCTTTGATTATGTGTTCGGTTTGTGCCTTGCTGTTGTTCTTGTGCTGTTTGGGATTGCTTTTGTTTTCAGCAACAAACATCTTTTTAAAAAGACGGCAGCAATTTCTCTTGTGTTTGTTGCAGTGTTTATGAGCGTAACGACTGCCTGTAATTATAGCTCTCTCACGCTTCGGGTTTTTCCGCACGGTGCAACTGTTTGCAGTTATAAAGGCGTAACTGTTGTGTATGGCGTGAACACTTCCGCTGATTTTTATTCTGTCAGCAGATATCTGCAAAACAATGCAATTTCGGTTGATTACCTTGCTGTTCAAAGGTCGTATTCGTATCCTGCAAAATTGAGCAATTACACAGGAGTTAATGTTCTGCTCTGTGACGAATTTAGCGATTCAATCCTTGTCGGTGGCAGATATAATAATTTAGAGGTGCAAAATACTTATAATGTTTCACTTGATGATGGCTTTGGTTTTTGCTATAATCAAGGAGATATAGCTTTTTATTTTAATGATGTCACAATAGGTTCAACAGATGACTGTGATATAAAAATATCTTCGTCAAAAATCATTGACCCCAAAGGTCTTGTTGAATTCAAAGGCGACACCGTTGTTTATAAAATAAAAGACAAAAATTCTTTTGAGGTAAGGAGGCTCAATCAATGGCAAAAGTAGGGGAAGCAGAGCTTAAAAACCAAATAAAAGCAGGCGACTTTTCAAATGTCTATATGATTTACGGCGAAGAAGATTACTTAAAAGAATTTTATGTAAATAAGCTGAAAAACAAACTTGTTGAGCCTGCGTTTGCCGATTTCAATTTTCATCAGTATGACGGCAAAAAGACACCTATTTCAGAGATTTTGAACGATGCCGATATGATGCCGATGATGGCTGAATATTCGTTTTTGCTTGTCAATGATTATCCGTTTGACAAAAGCAAGGAAGATATTGAAAAGGTAAAGAATTACCTAAAAGATATTAATCCGAGTGCCGTTGTTGTGTTCTTATTCACTCAAATTGAAGTCAATGCAAAGTTCAAAACTCTTGAAAATGCGATTGCAAAAGCAGGTACGGTTGTAAATCTTGAAAAAAGAACCGAGGGCGAACTCGCAAAACTAATCATTTCATCCGCAAAAAAAAGAGGCTGTTCAATAGACACAGCCAACGCAAAATATATGATTTCGCTTGTCGGAAACGATATAAAAACCGTTTTCAACGAGCTTGAAAAGATGTGCTCTTTTGTAGGAGAGGGCGAGATAACACGCAAAATCATTGACGATTTGGCTGTCAAATGCCTTCAGGCAAGAGTGTTTGATTTGTCAAAATTTATCCTTGCAGGCAACAGTGACGGCGCTTACGAGGTGCTTCGTGTTCTTTTTGCGCAAAAGGAAGAACCTATTGCCGTGCTGTCGGTCATTTCTTCTTGCTATATTGATATGTACAGGGTGAAGTGCGCCATTGCCTCCGGAGAGGGCGAAAATTCGATTGCAGGCTATTTTAACTATAAGGGCAGGGAATGGCTCATCAGAAACGCTGTTCGTGACAGCAAAAAACTCAGCCTTGAAAATCTGCGTTCTGCAATTGATGTGCTCTCAAAGACCGATGAACTTTTGAAGTCCACATCTATTGATAAAAACTTGCTTCTTGAAGAAACTGTTATGAAACTTTTGATGTTGAGGAATGGCTGATGGAAGAAAAAATCAAACTTACCGAGGCGGTTATCGTTGAGGGGAAATATGACAAAATCAAGTTGTCAAACATCCTTGATGCGTTTATAATTGAAACAAACGGATTCGCTATTTTTAAAGATAAATCCAAGTTGTCGTTTATCAAAAAACTTGCCAAGGAGAGGGGAATAATCATCCTCACCGACTCCGACCACGCAGGCTTTATGATAAGAAACTATATTTCGTCCGGCGTGCCGAAAGAACAGATAAAAAATGTCTATATTCCCGACATTTTCGGCAAGGAAAAACGCAAGGATACTCCGTCAAAAGAGGGCAAATTGGGCGTTGAGGGAATGACCAAGGAAGTGATACTTGCATCTCTTGAAAAAGCAGGTATTTCGTCAACTTCTTCCGTATGTGACAATCCGATTACCACAGTCGATTTTTATGATTTAGGTCTGACTGGCGGAGCAAAATCAAAAGCAAAACGCAAGGCTGTTTGTAAGGCTCTTGACTTGCCTGAATTTCTTTCAACTTCGTCACTCATTTCTTGCATAAATAATTTTATGACAAAGAAAGACTTTTTTGATTTGTGTCAAAATTTGGATTGAATATATAAATGATAAAAGCACCGAAGTCGTCAAAATTTCGGTGCTTTTTGCTATTTTATTATTTCGATTTTTGCTCTTTGTTCTTCTCCGCAAGGCTTAATGTTTGTGTATCCCAAATTGTAAATATCCGTAAATTTACATTCCAAATCAAATAGCTGTTTTACTTCGCTCGACTCTATGTTGCCGTATTTTGTGATTATCGGCAGGGTGGCGGTCTTTTTCATTTGTGCAAGTATTTCTCTGCCTCTGTCGTTGAAAGCTAAAATGTGCAGGTATTTTGGCTCTTTCGGCATATCTTTAGTGATTCCGAGATATGCACGCAAAATAATTCGTCTGATTCGAGAATGTGTGTATCTCTTCGTCTTGATGTTGTCGTACAATTCTTCAAGTGTCAATGAGTCGGCAACAGCCCGTATAATCCTGTTTTCAAGTCCTTCGCCGACATCTTCGATTTGCAAAAAATCCTCTGCCGTCATTGTGCGGAGCTTGTATAAAATAGCCTTTTCGCAGTTCTTCATCGTTGAAATTTCGTCAGCGTTTAGGTGCTTTCTGATCTCGCTTGCAGAGTATTCGTCATCGTCTGTGTCGTGACCTTTGCCGATTCTTTTTATTGCCATTGCTTCAAGTTTTGTGTATGTCAAATATTCAATTGCAAGGATGTTGTTTGGAGTGTCAAGCAGTGGAGAATTAACGGCGTTTTTGCGTGCGGTGGGATAGGAAACTCCTTTTTTTAGTTCTTCTTTAATCAGACTATCTTTGTTCTGTATTTCTTTTGCAACTGCCTTTAATTCGTCAACATTGTCGCATTCCGCACCAAATGCAAGACAATCGCATATCCTTGTTGCTTCCAAAATTTCAACACCGGCTTTTGCGTATCCCTGTGCAGATTGAATTGTGCATAATGCAGGGATTTCTATCACAAGGTCGGCACCGTTTTCAATAGCGGTTCTGGCACGGGTGTATTTGTCGTATACGGCAAATTCTCCTCGCTGAACAAAGTTACCGCTGAGTGCACATATAACGGCTGAATTTTCACTTTTGCAGTTGTCAAACAGATATTTGTGCCCTTTGTGCAGGGGGTTAAGCTCGCAAATTATACCGAAATTCATTTTTTTACCCTTTTTCTTTTGATTTCTCTTGACATTCTTAATTTATAATATTATTATTATTTATATACTATTCTATATTATTATAAAGAAAATTTCAAGTGCGGAGGAAACATAGATGAAAATTCTTGTAATTAACTGTGGTAGTTCTTCTTTGAAGTATCAACTTATTGATATGAAAGACGAGTCTGTACTCTGTAAGGGTGCTATTGAGCGTATCGGCTTAAAGATTACAGGCGGAGAAGAAAATGTTATCATAAAGATCAATGGCCAAAAATATACTTACGATAAGGAATTGCCGACTCATACAGATGCATTTAATGAAGTTAAGCACATCTTGTGTGAAGGTGAACATAAGGTTGTTGATAGCTTTGACGAAATTGACGCTATCGGTCACAGAATCGTACAGGGCGGCGACAGATATACACAATCTGTTATCGTTACACCAAAGGTTTGCGATGAGGTAGAAGAGCTTGCTCCTCTCGCACCGCTTCACACTCACGCCAACATTGCAGGCTACAAGGCTTGCCTTAATGTTGTAGGTCCTGATGTACCTCAGGTATTTGTATTCGACACAGCATTCCATTCAACAATGCCGCCAAAGGCATATATGTATGCTTTGCCATATGAGTATTATGAAAAGTACAGCGTTCGCCGTTACGGCTTCCACGGTACATCTCACAAGTTTGTATCTCACAGAGCAGCAGACAGAATCGGCAAGAACATTAAGGATCTCAGAATCATCACTTGTCACCTCGGCAACGGCTCATCAATCGCAGCTGTTGACCATGGCAAGGTTGTTGACACATCAATGGGCTTCACTCCACTTGATGGCTTTATGATGGGTACTCGTTCGGGCGGTGTTGACCCATCAGCAGTTACATTTATTATGAAGAATGAAAACCTTACTCCTGATGAGATGGATGCAATCCTCAATAAGCAGTCAGGTGTTCAGGCTATTTCAGGTATTTCATCTGACGACCGTGACATATGCAAGGCACAGGAGGAGGGCGATGAAAGAGCTATCCTCGCTCACGAAATGCAGGCTTACGAAATTGCAAAGTTCATCGGTTCATATGTTGCCGCAATGAACGGTGTTGACGCAATCGTATTCACAGGCGGTATCGGTGAAAACGGCGTATGGCTTCGTTCAAAGGTTTGCTCATATCTTGGTTACCTCGGTGTGCACATCAATGAGGCAGTTAACTCAAAGACTCAAAAGGGTGCAGAGGCAGAACTTACAGAGCCGACAGACAATGTCAGAGTATTCATTCTTGCAACTGACGAAGAACTTATGATTGCAAGAGATACAGAAGAGCTTGTTAAATCATTGTAAATTATTATTTATCGCATAAGTATTACGAAAGGAGAATAGCAAATGCCAGAAATTAAGTACGAAATCACAGAACACCTCGGTGTAATTTCCGAAACCTCTCGTGGTTGGACAAGAGAAGTTAATATGATTTCTTGGAACGGCAGAGAACCAAAGGTTGATGTAAGAGATTGGTCACCTGACCACTCAAAGATGAGCAAAGGTCTTACCTTCACAAAGGAAGAACTTCTTGAGCTCACAAAGATTGCTGAAAAAATGTAATGTCAATAGGCGGAACTTTTGTTCCGCCTTGATGTTGTTTTAGCACAGATTAAATAAATTATAATTTGGCAACTTTTGTTGCCCGATTTGGAGAATATAACTATGGAATGGACATCATTAAATGATATAAGAGAAAAGTATTTGTCATTTTTTGAAAGCAAGGGACACCTTCGTTTGCCGAGCTTTTCATTAGTGCCAAATAACGATAAGAGCCTTCTTCTTATTAATTCGGGTATGGCTCCTATGAAAAAGTATTTTACCGGTGAGGTTACCCCTCCGAGAAGCCGAGTTACAACTTGCCAAAAATGTATCAGAACTCCTGATATTGAGCAGGTAGGTAAAACTGCCCGTCACGGCACCTTCTTTGAAATGCTTGGCAACTTCTCGTTCGGCGATTACTTCAAAAAAGAAGCAACTGCTTGGGCTTGGGAATTTTGTACCAAAGTTCTCGAAATGCCTGTTGATAAGCTTTATGTCACAATTTATGAAAATGACGATGAAGCGTTTGAAATTTGGACAAAGCAAAACGGCGTAGACCCGTCACACATTGTTCGTCTTGGCAAAGAGGATAACTTCTGGGAGCACGGTTCAGGTCCTTGCGGCCCTTGTTCCGAGATTTATTTTGACCGTGGCGAAAAGTACGGTTGCGGCTCTCCTGATTGCGGTCCGGGCTGTGAGTGCGACAGATTTACCGAATTTTGGAATAATGTATTCAGTCAATTTAATAATGACGGCAACGGCAATTACACCGAGCTTGCACAGAAAAATATCGACACAGGTATGGGCCTTGAAAGACTTGCTTGCATTATGCAGGGTGTTGACAATATCTTTGAGGTTGACACCGTTCAAAACACAATGAAGAAGATTTCGGAAATTGCAGGTGTTAAGTATCACGACGATGCAAAGAATGATGTTTCGCTTCGTGTAATTACCGACCATGTTCGTTCATCAACATTTATGATTGGTGATGGTGTAATCCCGTCAAATAACGGCAGAGGCTATGTTCTTCGCCGTCTTATCCGTAGAGCTTGCCGTCACGGCAGACTCTTGGGTGTTAGTGAGCCGTTCCTTTATAAGGTTTGCGAAACTGTACTTGAAGATAATAAGGTTGCTTATCCTGAACTTCAGGACAAGGCTGAACTCATCAAAAAGGTTATTTTGTCAGAGGAAGAATCTTTTGGCAAAACAATCGATGCAGGTCTTGCTCGTCTTGATGAATATATCGAAAACACCGAGGGCACTGTGTTCTCCGGTGAAGATGCGTTCAAACTTAACGATACTTTCGGCTTCCCGCTCGACCTCACAAAGGATGTTCTTGAGGAGCGTGGTATGACCGTTGATGAGGAGAAATTCAACGAACTTCTTGCAAATCAAAAGGCTACTGCCCGTGCTGCTCGTAAGGATGCAGGCGCAGATGCTTGGAAGAATACAAGCGTAAAGATTGACGCTGAAAAGACTGTTTTCACAGGCTATACCGATTTTACTGCCGAGGCAAAGGTTCTTGCTCTTGTCAATGCAGACGGTGAACTTGTTGATATGCTCGGTGCAGGCGAAAAAGGTTCTGTTGTTCTTGACAAAACTCCGTTTTATGCAACATCGGGCGGTCAGGTTGCCGATACAGGTGTTATTACTGCCGACGGTGTTGAGTTTGATGTCGAAGACACTTCAAAGAATGCAGACGGCATTTATATTCATAGTGGTACGGTTAAAGAGGGTGTTGTTTCAGTCGGCAACACTGTAAATGCTCAAATTGACGCAGACAGAAGAAAGTCTATTATGCGTAATCATACAGCGGCTCACTTGCTTCAAGCCGCACTCCGTGAAGTTCTCGGCACTCATGTTGAGCAGGCAGGTCAGCTTGTAAACGACAAAGAGGTTCGTTTCGACTTCACTCACTTCAATCCTCTCACAACTGAAGAACTCGGTAGGGTTGAAACAATTGTAAACAAAGAAATTCTTGCTTGTGCTCCTGTTTCTATGCAGGAAATGCCTATTGAAGAAGCAAAGAAGATGGGCGCTATGATGCTCTTTGGCGAAAAGTACGGCGATATCGTGCGTGTTGTAAAAGCCGGTGATGCTTCAACAGAATTCTGTGGTGGTACTCATGTTGCTTCAACAGGCGAACTCGGTCTTTTCAAGATTGTTTCTGAAGCATCTGTTGCTGCCGGTGTTCGCAGAATTGTTGCTCTCACAGGTACAGGCGTTCTCAATTATCTCAACGAGTGTGAGGACACCGTTAAGTTTGCTTCTGCAACATTCAAGTCTGCCGACAATGAAGTTAAGGATAGAATTACTGCTATCGTTGCCGAAAATAAGGCAAAGGATAAGGAAATCCAAAATCTTAACGCAGAAATGACAAAGCTCAAGAGCGCCGATATGTTCTCATCAGCTATTGATGTTGACGGCCTTGAACTTTACACTGCAAAGGTAGAGGGCACAACTCCTGATGCACTTCGTTCTATGGGCGATGATGTCAAGACAAAGGGCGACAATGTTGTTGCTGTTCTTGCAGGTGTAAACGGCGATAAGGCTAACTTTGTTGCAGTTTGCGGCAAGGGTGCTATTGCCAAGGGTGTAAAGGCAGGCGACCTTGTTAAAGAAGTTGCAAAGATTGCAAACGGCGGCGGTGGCGGCCGTCCTGATTCTGCAATGGCAGGTGCAAAGGATATTACAAAGATTGACGAAGCACTTTCAAAGGCAGAAGAAATTGTAAAGTCATTAATAAAGTAAACAACATCACCCTCAATTGCAGTTTTTGTGATTGAGGGGATAAAAACTTTTGAATTGTAAAAGAATTTTCGGAGGCAAAATATGTGTGTTTTTTGCGAGATAATCAACGGCAATATACCGTCAACAAAGGTGTATGAGGATGATATGATGGTTGCTTTCAAGGATCTCAATCCTGTTGCACCTGTTCATTTTCTCTGTGTTCCAAAGGAGCATATCGAAAGTGCAAATGCACTCAATGAGGAAAATGCAAAATATGTCAGCCATATATTTGCAAAAATTCCCGAGATTGCAAAGTCGCAGGGAATTGAGTCATACAGAATTATTAATAACTGCGGTTCTGATGCCGGTCAAACTGTTATGCACTTGCATTTTCATGTAATCGGCGGAACAGAGTTAGGGGAGAAGTTAATATGAAAGACACTTATACATTAAAAATCGGCGGAATTGAAAGAGAACTTCAAAAGTTCCCGGTGTCGGATAAAATGGACATTGCCGCATTCATCCTTTTCGGTGATGTTGAGCTTACAGAAGTTTGCGCAAGAGAACTCCTCAAGAAAGTTCCGGAGTTTGATTACATAGTAACTCCTGAGGCAAAGTCAATTCCTCTTGCATACGAAATGAGCCGTATGAGTGGCAAAAAATACATTGTTGTTCGCAAGGGGGTAAAGGTTTATATGGACAATCCTGAAAAGGTTGTTGATGTTTCTCTCACCACTCAAAAAGAACAGGCTCTTTACCTCGGCCATGAGGATGGCGATTTGCTCGACGGCAAGCGTGTCCTAATCGTTGACGATGTTGTGTCAACAGGCGGTAGCTTAAAGGCTGTTAAGGAACTTCTCGCAAAGTTCAATGCAAATGTCGTTGCTTCTTGCTTCCCGCTTGCAGAGGGCGATGCGGCAGACAGAGATGATATTATTTATCTTGAAAAATTGCCGTTGTTCTTCAAATAAAATATCCAAGGCTGTGATTGCAAATTTGCTTTCACAGTCTTTATTTTTTAAAATTTTTTTAATTATCTTTGCGCTTGTTGACATATGTCAAGATTGCATATATAATGTAGAAAAAAGCAGTTTTTATAAAGGAAGTGAAGTCTATGAAAAAAAGATTAACTGCAATGTTTTTGTCTATTTGTCTTGTGCTTTCGCTTATTCCTGTTTCGGTTCAGGCGGCATCAAAACCTAACATTAAAATAGGTGATTATGTTCAAATGGGAAAGTACAACGGCAGTTCGATTTTGTGGCGTTGTGTAAGCGTTGACGCCGACGGACCGCTTATGCTTGCGGACAAAATTGTTGACAAACTTGCATATGATGCAAAAACAAACGACAACAGCAATTCAAAATCACACAGCAGAAGCTATAAGCGTGACGATTACGGTTCTAACTATTGGAGGGACAGTAATATGCGTTCTTGGCTTAATTCAACCGCAACTGCGGGCAAGGTTGACTGGCTTTGCGGAAATCCGCCAAAAGACGGATATGTCAGCGGAACAAGTGCTTATAACAACAAAGCAGGCTTTTTGAATGAGTTTACAAAGTCGGAAATTGCGGCTATGAAAACCGTCACACAGCGTTCTCTTGTTTCTCATCCCGAATATAACAAGGGCATTGTAGAGGGTGACGCAAATTCCGATTTGCTGTACTATACCGACATTTCGGAAGCGGTGGCAAACTACGACAGTTCATATTTTGAAACCACAACCGAAAAGGTTTTTCTTCTTGATGTAAAGCAGGCTAATGCCGTGTGGAGAAATCTCAAAGGCTATTATCTTGCCTATAATAATGACGGAATGGCTTGGCCTTATTGGCTTCGCACTCCTGTTACCGATTGCAATCACGATATGCGTTATATCAGTTCATCGGGTCAGGTTGGCCGTTATGCTCCGTGGTATTCCGATTTGGGCGTAAGACCGGCGTTTTATCTTGATTCCGAATATTTTGTTTCCGCTTCGGGCAACGGTTCGCAAAGCAATCCTTATGTCGGCTCTGCTCCGAGTAAGCAAGAGGACGACTATACAATTTCGGAACCTGCCGAGGATGCAAATCCCGATTGGAATGTCAGCACCGAGCAAAGCATTCAGCTTACCCTCGGCCCATGTTATTCAAATGACGGAAAATACTCTAACCCTACAGTCCCTGTTTATACCATTCAAAAAACACGCAGTGACCTTGAAAATATGGTTGTTGTCATTTGCGGCGAGGGATACACAAAAAGTCAGCAGGGCAAATTCATCAATGATGTCAAACGACTTTGGCAGGACGCTATGAAATATGAACCGTATCGCAGTTATGCCGACAGGTTCAATGTTTACGCTCTTTGCACAGCTTCCGAATCAACTTTTGACAACGGCGGAAGTACATTCTTTGATGTTATAGTCGACAAATATAATTCACCGGTTATTTCTAATAATCTCCACGGAAGCCAATGGAAAAATCATATTTTTGAGAGATGTATCGGTCCTGAATTTATCGAGAAAATTCACGATGCTCATATCAAAAAAACAACCGACCCAAACACAATTCCGACAAAGCCAAACGGTGAATGGAACGAATATGAACCGTATTACTATGTTCACAATTACATTGCACAGTTTGCTATGGTTGTAAATACAAAATCCGATTTCGGCGGTGCATACAATAACCGTGAATACGGATTTCACTATTTTATTACATCATCAGACAGTTACCGTGCGTCAAAAACCTTTGCTCACGAGTTCGGACACGGTTTGCTCGGTCTCGGAGATGAATACGGCACCGGATATTTGCTTGAGGATAAGGAACTTAAATCGCTTAATCTTTCTTCGGTTGAGGACCCCGAAAAGATAAAATGGCGTCAGCTTTTAGGTTTCAGAAACACATATACCTGCCGTAATGCGTACGGCTCAAAAATGCTTGTTTCAAGCTATGAATGTATAATGAGAGATACAAACTATCAGTTCTGCGAAGTTTGCCGTTTGCAGGGCTTCAAGCGAATGTCACAGCTTGTTAAGGATGTTGACCTCTATGTTGCTCCTCCCGAAGTTAAGGAGTATACAGGTGCTTATTCAAAAGCGTCTGATTTTACCGACCTTGAAACAAGTTCGTATTATACTTATACATATAATCGCAACGACCGTCTTTTGAGCGGCAACAGCAAAAACAGATTCAGCACTGATATGAACGGCAAAAAAATTGAGCTTCGCACCGTTATCCAAAACATTTCGGATAAGAAAGCCCGTCAGCTTAAATTCAAAATGTGGATTAAACATTCCGACGGTAGCGTTGCAACCGATTCGTCGGGCAATCCACTTCAAACAACGCAAACTTTCGACATTCCTGTTTGGAGTGACAAGGCGAATTTCTGGGCTCTCGGTGCTTTGGACCATATCAAAAGCGACTTTGATTCAGGCTTGAAGAGTTGTTCTCTTATCTATCAAATTCCGTCAGATGCACAGCTCAGAAACGGCGACACCGTGGCATTTCAGGTGATTGACGAAAACGGAAATGTCCTTGCTGATGACAATACCGAAACACAGCGTTACACAACCGTTACAATCCAATATAAATTTGAGGACGGCACTGAAATTCCAAACACTACCGGCGGAACATTTACTGTCCCATATGGTACAAAACTTGATTTGACCCCGGCAAAAACGCTATATGATTACGAATTTGTAAAGGCTGATGGCTTGAACGAACCTATTGTTTCTGACGGCACGGTTGTTACATATTATTATAAAAGCAAAACCGCTCCTGAAGAAAAGCCTGCTCCTGTAATCAACACAGTTTCACTTTCACTTGAGAGCAGCATAACAATGAATTTCAAGGTGTTCAAAAACAGTCTTTCATCTTTTGATGATTATTATATGACCTTTGAATGTGGCGGAAAAGAAGAAAAAGTTACGAACTATAAGCAAGACGGAAACTATTATGTGTTCTCGTACAAAGGCATTAATCCACAGCTTATGAATGATAAAGTAACTGCTGTTTTGCACGCTAAAAACCGCAATGGTGAATACACAAGTCCTGAAAAGGTAATAAGCGTCAGAGAGTATGCCTATACAATGCTTGACAGATACAGTTCAGATGAGCACTCAAAACTTCGCACTTTGCTTGTGGACTTGCTCAATTACGGTTCAGCAACACAAAAATATGTCAGTTATCAAACAGATAATCTTGCAAATTCAGACCTGACTGCCACTCAAAAAAGTTGGGCAAGCAAGGACACAAAGGAATTCAAGAATATAAGAAAATTTGATTATAAAACTATAACCAACCCAACCGTACAGTGGAATTCTTGCGGTTTGGTGCTTGGCAATTCAATTATGTTCAAGGTAAAGTTCACCGCAAATAATGTTGAAAACAAAACCGTTGAAATCGCCTTAAGAAATGTAAAATTCACCTATGATAAAAATGACTTTAAAGATAATGGTGATGGCACATATTATGTGTATTGTAACGAACTTTTTGCTCACGAAGTTAGTGATGAAATTCTTCTCACGGTATATGAAAACGGAGTTCCTTGCAGTAACACAATGCTTTTCAGTGTTGAATCCTATGCCCGTTTGGTAAGGGATAATTACAAGGGTACACCTCTTGACGAAATGATAACAACAATGATGCTGTACGGAAACAGCGCAAAAGAATATAAGGCACAAACCAATGTATAAGGAGGTCAAAATGAAAAAGTATACAAAGCCACAGGCTGAATTGCAGGAATTTAAAATTTGCGATGTTATTACAACAAGCGATAATAGAGGCCCTGCTGAAACACCTGATTTATAAAAAACATAAGTTTTAAGAGCGATCATTATGATCGCTCTTTTTATATAATATATAAATTAATAATTGTGTTGAAAAAATCGGCATAAAATGTTAAAATATAATGTAATGCTTTGTGCATAATAGTAATGAGGTGCTGTTATGTGCAAAGAAAACGAAGATTTTAACGAAAACAATAATAACGGTGAGCAAGGCTCAACCTTTGAAACAGGCTCTATAACGGTCAAAAAAGATGGGCATTTCATTCATTGCCTGACTGTTATCGGTCAAATTGAGGGACATTATATTTTGCCGAGCCAAAACAAAACCACCAAATATGAGCATGTCATTCCACAGCTTGTTGCGATTGAGGAAAGCAAGGAAATTGACGGATTGTTGATTATACTCAACACCGTTGGCGGAGATGTTGAAGCTGGGCTTGCTATTGCAGAGCTTCTTTCAACTATGAAAACTCCCACTGCTTCGCTTGTTCTTGGCGGAGGTCACAGTATCGGTGTTCCGCTTGCTGTCAGCTGTAAGCGCAGCTTCATTGTACCGACCGCAACGATGACCGTGCACCCTGTTCGTATGAACGGAACGGTTCTCGGTGTTCCGCAAACCCTTTCGTATTTTGAAAAAATGCAGGATAGGATTGCAAGGTTTGTTGAAAATAATTCGCAGATTACCGCTGATGAATTCAGGGCATTGATGATGAAAACAGGCGAACTGATTATGGATGTGGGTACTGTGCTTGACGGCGAAGAAGCTGTCAAATGCGGTCTTGTTGATGAACTCGGTGGTTTGTCGGATGCACTTGACTATCTTGAATCAGTGATTGAGGGGGAAAACTGATGCTTTATACCGTTGTTGATGTTAATGATGTTTTTTATAAAAATGAAATGATTATTTCAAAGCCTCGTTCCACCAATCCTTATGATTACATCAGGACAGGCTATTATCTTGATAACGCTCAATTTTTCGGAGGAAAAAACAATGTCGATTTTAACTGCAATATTCCAGGCACTATTCCAAGCGGTGTGCCGAATTTTTCCAATAAGTGAAACTGCCCATTCTTCTGTATTTCACGATTTTTCGGGCAGATTTTCAGGTGAGTGCTCATCACTCACCGGTATTGTACATATAGGTATCGCCGTGGGTATTGTAATTGCTTCTTATAAGCTGTTTTTGAAAATGTCTTATGAACTGTTTTCCACTGTCGGCGATGTGTTCAAAAAACGACTAAAGGGAAGCAAGCCAAGCGGTGCAAGGCATTATATGTATATGACTCTTGTGAGCTTTTGCCCAATGCTTTTGTGGCTTATTCCTTGCGGTAAATTCGGACTTCTTTATAATGTTCTTCGCACTACACAGTTCAACAAAACACTTCTTGATGACGGCTTGTTCCTTGCAATCACAGGCGTTCTTCTCATTTTTGCATCGGTTCAACTTGCAAAATCAAGCATACCAAAGCCGGTTGCGGAACTTCCTGCAATCATTGTCGGAGCATTGAGCGTGTTCTTGATTCCTGTTTCTGGATTTTCGTTCATCGGTGTTGTACTTGCCGTTCTTGTTCTTTTTGGTGTGAGCAAAAGACACGCAATCAATTATGCGTTGCTGATGAGCGTTCCCGTGCTTGTTGTCAGCGGTATTGTTGAGATTTGCATCAGCGTTACCCATGTCGGTGTTGCTTCGATTATTATCGGTCTTGTGATTTCAATCGTCGCGTCGTTTTTCAGCACTGTATTTCTCAAATACTTCGTCAGCAAAGGCTATTTGAAGTATTTTGGCTATTATGATGTCGCAGTCGGTATCATAATACTTGTTATCGGTATTTTTGAATTGATATTAAGAAAATAAAGTAGGTAAATTATGGCTAACAGTAAAAATTCTAAACAAAAACAGAATAAGAAGCCGACCCCTAAAAAGCCTGTTACTCATTCAAAAAAGGCTCTTGCCGAATTTGAAGAACAACAGAGAATTATGGATCTTGAAGCGCAGGCAAACAAAAACAGAATTGTCAGCATAATTATTTTTGCATTCTCGGTTTTGTTTTTCTTTGTTGCGGTTATTCCGGGCGAGAACTTTTGGAATGATGTTCACAATGTTTACATAGGTCTTTTCGGTTGGATGGCATCAATTGTTTTTCCACTTTTGAGCCTTGCTTATTCGTTCCTTGTTCAAAAAACAAAGTCGAGCAAAAAGATGATTGCAGAGCCGATTTGTATTATTCTTATTGTGCTTTTTATTTCTGCATTTATTTATATCGTAAGGGCAAAGAGCGGTGTTCCGTTCCTTGACACTTGCAAGAGCGAGTTTGCGGATGCTCCGTTTAATTTTAACGGTGGATTTTTCGGTGCTGTTTTGGGATGGCTCTTTATGACAATGGGCAAAGCACCTGCGATTGTTATTGATTTGCTTCTTATAATCGTTGTGATTATGCTTCTTTCAAAGGTGACGGTCAATCAATTTTTCAAAAACACAACAAAGCCTGTTCGTGCCGTTGTTGAAAAGGCAACACCTTATATCGAGGAACGCCGTGAAAGACGCAGAATGAACAATGTTGATATTCCTCTTGACGATGAACCTCCTGTTCAGGACGAAAAACCGAAGAAAAAGGCAAAGACAAAGGCTGAAAAAACACAGGATGTTGAGGAAGCAGAAGAACCTGCCGATGATTATTCAAAACTCATTGCCGAGATTAATCAGGCAACAAGCAAAAATAAGCAGAGCAGACAGGAAACAAAGAAAAAAACTATTGATGATATTGTCAAAACCGCAAGCGAGGATAAGACAGAAAAGCCTGATGAAGAAAAATCAGAGCCTATCCCCGAGTTTGTGGTTACAGAGGAAGATATGCAAAAGGAAGTTAAAGAATACAAACTTCCAAGCGTTGATATTCTCAAAACCGTTAAGCATAAATCTGCAAAAGATGTGTCTGCCGAACTAAAGAATAATGCAGAACTTTTGGTTGATACTCTTGCTTCGTTTGGTGTTCAGGCAGAAATCACCGATATTTCAAGAGGTCCGACGGTTACAAGATATGAATTGAAACCCGCTTCTGGTGTTCGTATCAGTAAGATTACAAATCTTTCGGATGATATTGCGCTTAACCTTGCAGCCGTAAATGTTCGTATTGAAGCTCCTATTCCGGGCAAAGCTGCTGTCGGAATAGAAATTCCGAATACCGTTAAAAACAGCGTTTCTATGCGTGAGGTTATTGATTCTGCCGATTTCAATGCTCAAAAGTCGCTTCTGTCGGCAGGACTTGGCAAGGATATTGCAGGCAAAACGGTATTTTGTGATATTGCAAAAATGCCGCACCTTCTTATTGCGGGCACAACAGGTTCGGGTAAATCTGTTTGTATGAACTCAATTATCGTTTCTATTCTTTATAGGGCAAATCCTGAAGAAGTAAAATTCCTTATGATTGACCCTAAAAAGGTAGAGTTTTCAAAATACGAGAACATTCCGCACCTTCTCGTTCCGGTTGTCACCGACCCACGCAAGGCTTCGGGCGCACTCGGCTGGGCCGTGTCGGAAATGCTTGAGCGTTATCAAAAGTTCAGCGACACAGGTGTGCGTGATATCGAAGGCTATAATCGTTATGTTGAAAAGCATGATGATATGAAGCCTATGCCGAAGATTGTTATTTGTATCGACGAGCTTGCCGACCTTATGATGGCTGCTCCCAAAGAGGTTGAAGACAGTATTTGTCGTCTTGCACAGATGGCTCGTGCCGCAGGTATGCACCTTGTCATTGCTACTCAAAGACCGTCTGTTGATGTCATCACAGGTCTTATTAAGGCAAATATTTCATCTCGTATTGCATTGACGGTTTCTTCCGCAATCGACTCTCGTACAATTCTCGATTCCAGTGGTGCAGAAAAACTTCTTGGTATGGGTGATATGCTGTATTCTCCTATCGGTTCAAACAAGCCACTCCGTGTTCAGGGTTGTTATATCAGCGATGACGAAGTCGAAGCACTTTGCGAATTTATCAAAAATCAGGGCGAAAGCGAGTACAGCGAAGAAATCCAAAAGGAAATCGAGAGTAAAGCCGTTCAGGACAAAACTTCAAACAAGTTTACCGACGGCGGTGATTCGGCTGAAAATCTTGACCCTCTGTTTGATGATGCGGTTGATGTCGTTCTTGAAAACGGCAAGGCTTCAACTTCTTTCTTACAGCGTAAACTCGGCGTAGGTTATTCAAGAGGTTCAAAAATTATGGACCAAATGGAGGACAAGCACATTATCGGTCCTGCCGAGGGTGCAAAGCCGAGAAAAATATTAATCAATAAACAGCAATGGATTCAAATTCAGGCACAGGGTCCGGCACCTGAATTCACGGCTGATAACACAGAGCAGTTGGAATTTGGCTCTGATGAAGTAATAGATAATCAAGATTTAAACGAGGACAGCTATGAATAATTTTCTCCCCGTAAATCAAAAGGATATGTTTGAGAGAGGATGGGAACAGCCGGATTTTGTGTATATTTCCGGTGATGCTTATGTTGACCATCCTTCTTTTGGTGCGTCAATAATTACCCGTGTGCTCGAGGCAAAAGGTTACAAGGTAGCTGTTTTGTCGCAACCTGATTGGCACGGTACAAAGGATTTTGAGCAGTTCGGTAAGCCTCGCTTGGGCTATTTTATTTCCAGCGGTAATATCGATTCAATGGTTGCTCATTATACCGTTGCAAAAAAGCCTCGTTCGGTTGATGCCTACACAGCAGGCGGTCAAATGGGCAAGCGACCTGACAGAGCGGTTATTGTTTATTCAAATATTGTAAAACAACTTTATCCCGATGTGCCTGTAATTATCGGCGGACTTGAAGCATCACTTCGCCGTTTTGCACATTATGATTATTGGGATGATGCTGTTCGTCCGTCAATTCTCCTTGACTCAAAGGCCGATTTGCTCATTTTCGGTATGGGTGAAAATCAAACTATTGAGATTGCCGAACGACTCAATAACGGCGAAAGTGTTGATACAATTCACGATATTCTCGGCACGGTTTATGCAGTTGACACAAAGGACACTCCGTATGTCGGCGTTGAGTGCCCGTCATTTGAAAATGTCAGCTCGTCAAAAAAAGAATATGCCAAGGCGGCTCGCATCGAACAGGACGAGCAGGACCATATCAGAGGAAAAATTATCAAGCAGAAGCACGGCAAAAAAATGGTTGTTCAAAATCAGCCGATGCCACCGCTAACAACAAAGGAACTCGATTGGGTTTATTCACTTCAGTATATGCGTGCTTATCATCCGATGTATGAGGCGCAAGGCGGTGTTCCGGGAATTCAAGAGGTTGAGTTTTCAATCACTCACAACCGTGGTTGCTTCGGTGCTTGCAATTTCTGTTCAATTGCTTTTCATCAAGGCAGATACATAACCACAAGAAGTAAAAAAAGCATTATGATTGAGGCTGAAAAGCTCACCCATATGCCTAATTTTAAAGGATATATTCACGATATCGGTGGTCCTACGGCTAACTTCCGTCAGCCGTCATGTATGCTTCAGGAGGAACACGGACTGTGTAAAGGCAAAAAGTGTCTTGCTCCAAAGCCTTGCAAAAACCTCGTTGCAAATCACGAGGAATATCTTGATATTCTCCGTAGTGTCCGTCAACTTCCGGGCATTAAGAAAGTGTTTATTCGCTCGGGCATTAGATACGATTACCTTTTGCAGGATAAGGACGACAGCTTTTTCAGAGAACTTGTAAAATACCATGTATCAGGTCAGCTCAAGGTTGCTCCCGAACATTGTTCTGCCGCTGTTCTTGATAAAATGGGCAAGCCGCATATTGAGGCTTATATTGAATTTTCAAAGCGTTATTTTCAGTATACGGGCGAGATTGATAAGGAGCAGTATTTGGTGCCTTATCTTATGTCGAGCCACCCGGGTTCAACCCTTAATGATGCTGTTGATTTGGCACTTTTCTTGAAGAAAAATCATATTCGCCCCGAGCAGGTTCAGGATTTCTATCCTACTCCGGGCACAATTTCCACAACCATGTTTTATACGGGTCTTGACCCTTATACTATGGAAGAAGTTTATTCGGCTAAAAATCCGCACGATAAGGCTCTCCAAAGGGCACTTTTGCAGTATTATAACCCAAAGAACTTTGCTCTTGTTGAGGAAGCACTTAAAAAAGCAAAGCGTTTTGATTTAATCGGTACAGACCCAAAATGCCTTGTCCGTCCGCAAAATTCAGCTCATCAAAAGCAGGGTACAGGCAGAAACAACGGTAAAAATAATAACAAAAATAATAAGAACAGGCAAAATTTTGCTCCCAAAAAGCAAAATAATTACAGCAGAAAAAAGAAAAGCAGATGAACGCAAAACAACAAACAATGTTTATGATAGGCGTTGCACTTTTTGTTATGGCAGGCATTTTAATTTATGTGTCGCAGTCATCACCCGGAGTTTATACGGAAACTGCAACAATTCAGCAAGAAGTCGCATCGCAAAAAGCATCCGAGTCCGTCAATTCAAAAGCTGTAGCTTCCGATGAAGAAACTACAGCTGCACCAAAGACAGAAAAGACTGTGACTTATCCCATAAACCTCAACACCGCAACTGTTGACGAGTTGGTTACTGTCAGAGGAATTGGCGAAAGCAGGGCAAGTGCAATAATTGAATATCGTGAGTATCTCGGCGGATATACAAGCGTTGAGCAGATTAAGGAAATCAGGGGAATCGGTGAAAGTACATATTCCAAACTTGCACCTTATTTGACGGTGTAGTTATGATTAAAGATTTGTTTAAGACTTTTTCGTGGTGCGTGTTCACCCGCCGTTGTGATATTTGCGGTGAGGTTGTACCGCTTGGGCAGGGGAGATGTGACGATTGTCTAAATGCTCCCAAAATCAAAGGTGAAATTTGCAAAACCTGTGGTGCAATAAAGCAAGATTGCAGGTGCAAGTATTCGCATCATAAACCTGAATACGAGGAATTTGTTGCTCCGTTTTATTATGACGGCAATATTAAAAAAGCTGTTCGCAGATTGAAGTTTGCGGGATATTCCGAATTGTCAAAGGGAATGGCTGATGAAATCGCCAAAATGATTAAAAGAGAGTTTAAGCACATTAATTTTGATGCTATAACATATGTTCCGCTTTCTCGAAAGAGGGAAAAGGCACGAGGCTATAATCAAGCAAAACTCATAGCCGAGGAACTGTCAAAGATTTTAGATATTCCGCTTGAAGATACTTTTTATAAGGCGTATGAAAATCTCTCTCAACGAAATCAATCTGCACGGCAAAGACGAGCAAATGTGTTCGGTGCGTTTGATGTAAATGAGAACATCGACCCGGCAAACAAAACCTACCTTGTTGTGGATGATGTAAAAACGACAGGCGCAACACTTTCGGAATGTGCCGCCGTTCTTGATTGCTACGGCGCAACGGCAACCTATGCAACAGCCTTTGCAATACGAAAACCAAAAAGTAAAAATAAGGATAAAGATAAAACGCAGTAGATTTTCGTCCACTGCGTTTTAGTCTGTCGATAAAGCTCCTGAAACACGCCAAAATAATGTCAACCGAATTATGCCTCCACTTTTTTTAAAAGGTGATTCCCCAGTTAATCGGGGGAAATGTCTGCAACGCAGACAAAAGG
>OBCL01000148.1_pt1 | contig 19149 bp, 19 predicted proteins | sample 1495931 | NCBI WGS metagenome assembly OBCL01 (sample SAMN03418275, study PRJEB22391) | human gut metagenome | biome: human-gut; feature: organic feature; material: feces | host: Homo sapiens | place: Tanzania | collected 2013-01
ACGGTAATAGTAGCGTAGTCCGCCTATCAGGCACGCAGCGATGATGCTCGGCGCACACTGGTACAACCAGCGTGAGAGCGTGAGCAGCGTCCAGATGCACGCCGTGCCCGATTCGTTGCAGTCATTGATTAAGCCCTATCGTAAGCTGGTATGAGAGCAGGAGACATGAAGTACAGAATAAAGCTGCTCAAGCCTGTTGCGACCGCCAATGCCTACGGCGAAGAGGCCAACGCCTACGAGCTGCAGAGAACGGTGAGGGCGCAGCGTGTAAAGCAGAGCGGCAACCGCAGCGAAGAAGTCGGAGAACACTTCCCCGACTACCGGGCGGAGTACAACATCCGTGACGCACATCCGGTAGAAGAGAACTGGCGAGTGCAGCAGCTCGGCGGTTATCTGTATACCATAGTGGCGATCATACCGAACCTCGACCGAGGCATGAAGACATTGATCTGCGAACGAGTGAACGAATAACAAGTCCTATGAATCAAACCGTCAGTGACATCAAGAGACCGTTCCTCGACGTCTACAAGGCGCTCGACGTGAAAGCGCAGCGAAAGGCCATGAAGGGTGCCATGCGCCGCGAAGGTAACCGTCTGAAAAAGGCAGCTGTAGCCAACCTCAGCAGCAGCGGCATAGGCAAGGGTACCAAGCGCAGCCTGTCAAGCGGCATATACGTGCGTACCTACCCCGACCGCTACGGCTTAGGCTTTATGGTGAGCGTGAAGCCGCACGGTAAGCGTAAGGGCATACACATGAACCGGCAGAGCAAGGAAAAGCCGGTGCTGATGTGGGCAGAGGACGGAACCAGGTATCGTAAGGCAGGAAGAAGAATTTCTTCGTTCTTCGGAAAGAGCCGCTTTACGGGCAAGAAGATACGTCAATACGTGAGAGGCGGTGCGAACCGTGGCAAGATGAAGCGTTACGCTTTCCTCGCCAAGACAGAGCAGCAGACCGCCGACAGCGTAGAGACGAACCTCTTCAACAATCTTCAGGACAACCTCGAAAAGGCGGCTAAGAAACAAGGACTCATCTAAAAAACAAGCAATGGTAAAGAAGACATCTCTCAGCGCAGGTGCCATCATTCGCAACATGCTTCTCTCCGATAAGGAAGTGAAGACGAAAACGAATAAGGTATTTCCTGTGGTAACAGACAAGGCGCAGCTGCCATACATCCTCTACAGACGTGCAGCTCTCGCACACAACCCTACAAAAGCGGGTATGCCTGGTGCAGACACCGTAACGATGGAGGTAGTGTGCTACACAGCACAATATGCGGAAGGTGTAGAACTCGCGGAAGCTACACGTGCGGCACTCGACTACAAGCAAGGTGAACTCGACGGCATCCGTATGCGCAGCTGTATTCTCATTGATAGCGAGGAGGGTTATGAGGACGATGCCTATGTGCAGCAGCTTGTATTCCAAGTAAAAATTTAACCATTAAAAACTTATAGTTATGGCAGAAACAAGTGGATTTATTAACGGCAGTGACATTCTGCTGAAAGTAGACGGCAAGGCCGTAGGCCACTGCTCTACTCACACACTCACGTTCAACTCGGAGACAAAAGACCGAGCAGTCAAGCCTGCAGCGACCGCCACCAAAGGCAGCGGTCTGTGGAAGGGCAAGGGTGTCACCGGCCTCTCTATCTCCATCAGCGCGGAGGGCTTCCGTTTCTACAACGAGACCGAGAACGGTTTTGAACAGCTCGCCCCTTCCTGGGGTAAGGGCCAAAGCGTAGAGATAGAGGCTTTCAAACGTGGCGAAGACCAGAAACCTTATGTTAAGGGTAACTTTATTATCGCCTCAATAGAGGAGTCATCACCAGCCACTGACGATGCGACCTACAGCATTTCGTTAGAGAACGACGGTGAGCCTGAGGTTTACCCGGGCAAGGCAGGCTCGGCTGTAGTTGCAAAATAAAGCGCAGAGACATGAAAAAAGTAGAAATTACCATCAACGGAAAGGCATACCCCTGTAGACAGACTATGGGGGCTATGCTCCGCTTCAAAATGGAAACGGGAAAGGAGGTGTCCGCCATCTCGAACGACGTGACGGACATGTGCATATACCTGTTTTGCTGTATAGCATCGGCGTGTAAGCATGACGGCGTGGAGTTCGGTCTTTCGCTCATGGACTTTGCCGACAGTGTGACGCTTGATGATGTCGCCGCGTGGACGGAGACCATCAACGGCGACGCTGCAGGCGTTGAGGCTTCGGCTGAAAAAAAAAGTTAGAAATACTTGAGCTGCTGGGGATAGCCGTTGGCAACATCGGCATCCCCTATTCTGATTTTTGCGGCTTCACGCCCGAGGAGTTCGACCATATCTACAGAGCATGGAACGAGCAGCAGGAAGCACAGCTTCGGGACAGGTGGGAGTGTATGCGCATGATGGCAACAATAGCCCTGCAGCCGCACGTAAAGGGCAGCCTGACACCACAGAATGTACTTCCGTTCCCGTGGGAAAAGGAAAAGCCGATGCAGAAAGCACCGGCTGTATCGAAAGAAGAGGCGAAGCGAAGATTTGAAGCGGTATTGAAGAAAGGAGGAGACTAAAGTCCCCACCACCAAGGACTGGATCCAACAGGCTCGTCGGGGTTTATGTCGCCTGATCTGCAAAATGCAATAACGAATATCGCGAAACTAACAAAAGCCCCTATTGTGGTGAACGTATTAATTTCCACGAGAAAAAATAAAAGGAAGAAGACAACAGAAACCACCAACGACAATAGTGCTATTACGGCCCAACGCTCTCGACGTTTGTCGTATTTTGTGGGCTTTTCGTTCAACGCCGACTCCCTTTGTCTGTACAATTTAGTGTCAATGCTATTTTTCTCCATGATGCACGTTTTGTTGTTTGTGCCTCAAAGTTACTAAAATATCGGCTATTTAGCTGCCCATAAACTAAAAAATATGCCAAAAGAAATAAAGTTTAACGTTAAGATAGATGTCAACGGAAAAGAACGGCTCGTTACAGCCACTACTTCTGTTGCGGCTTTGCGGGATAGCATAGAAGCGGCAAAGAGTAGCTCTGAGCGTTTCCGAGACAGACTGATTACACTCAATCAAAGTATAGAAAGACTATCTAATCTTTCGAGCGGCATTCAGAAAATGGCCGACGTGGTCAACAACGCAACAGAAGAAAGTCGTAGTTTCGGTGCTTCCATGAACGCTGCAAATACGATGGCAGGTAAGCGTGGAGAAGACTTCTCTAAACTCAAAGACCAAGTTGCGGATCTTGCCAAGACTATACCAATGGCGCGCGATAGGCTTGCCGACGGCTTGTATCAGGTAATAAGTAACGGCGTGCCTGAAGACAACTGGATAACATTTCTTCAGAAATCGGCCAAAGCCTCTGTAGGTGGTATCGCAGACCTCGGCGAGGTAGTTAAAGTAACCTCTACTGTCATAAAGAACTACAACTTGTCATGGGATGCAGCGGGAGATATACAGGACAAGGTACAACTTTCCGCCAAAAATGGCGTAACATCTTTTGAGCAGCTGGCACAGGCTCTTCCGAGAGTGACTGGCAATGCTGCAACGCTGGGTGTCAGCATAGACGAACTCCTGGCGACATTCTCTACACTTACCGGAGTGAGTGGCAATACCGCCGAGGTGTCAACGCAGCTCGCAGCTGTATTCACCGCACTTGTAAAACCTTCGAGCGAAGCAGGCAAGATGGCAGAGCAAATGGGCATATCGTTCAACGCCGCATCCATCAAAGCAGCTGGCGGCCTACAGAACTTCTTATCAGAACTTGACAAGAACGTAAAGCAGTACGCACAAAAGAGCGGAATGCTGGAGCAGGAGATATACGGAAAGCTCTTCGGTTCGGCAGAAAGCCTGCGTGCTATCGGCCCTCTGACAGGACAGCTCGCAGAGAAATTCAATGAAAACATTTCCTCGATGAAGGATAGCGCCGGCACCGTTGACGAGGCTTTCTCGACTATGAGTAGTAGCGGTGCGGCGAGTTTTCAGATGATGAAGAATAAAATTGCAGCCTGCACAAGTGGTATAACGTCTGTAATGAACTCTCTTGGCCCTGCTCTTAATATTACTTCTCAGATAGGCAATACCGCAATAGCGGTGGAGTCGTTGACAAAAGTATTCAGATCGTTCAATGTCGTACAAGGACTAACAAGAATCCGTATCATAGCGACCAATGCCGCATCGGTAGTAGCCAGAACAACGATGATAGGCTTGACGGCTATTACGAGAACGTTGAGTGCGGCTTTTACTGGGGCTGCTGTCGGAGCTACAACTCTTAAGAATGCTATCCGGAGCCTATTGGTGGCTACAGGCGTGGGTATAGCTATAGTAGCCCTCACCGAAGTAATAAACGCATTTATTTCAAAATCTTCGGAAGCTAAAGACAAAGCAAACGAGCAGGCGGAAGCGATGAAGGAGATGAACAGCGCAGCCGATGAGGTGAAGAATGCCTATGACAGCACACTGAAGTCTACCTATTCGGAGCTCATGTCGAAATACGACAAACTCAAGGAAGGATGGAAGTCTTTGTCTACCGAACAGCAGAAGATACAATGGATAAAGCAGAACCAATCAGCTTTCGGCGAACTCCGACTGAAGATAAACGATGTCTCGGAAGCCGAGAATATCTTTAACAACAAGACCGATGCTGTGGTAGAGGCTTTCATGCAAAGAGCCATGGCAGCGGCTTACGCAGCAAAGCTCGCAGCATTATACCAAAAACAAATCGGTCTGCTTGACAAAAAGAAGAAGATAACTAAGAGTATTTCTGACGATGCTAAGGATAGCGGAAGAAACGCCAAAGAGGGCGACATCGTGCCAGAAAGTTGGCGCAACGAACGCTATGGCAAGGTTGGCAACGATGGACAGTGGAGGTTTACCCAAATAGGCGCAGAGAGATACAATGGTACGAATGTTTCGGGCAACAAACAGATAAATTCGATAGACAAGAGCCTCAACGCCGTTAATCAAGAAATTGCTGACACCCAAAAACAGTTAGCTGAAAAACTGGAAGCAAGCAAAGGTTTTATTACTGCAGACAAGCCTGCTAAGCCTGTTAGGGATACTACCAACACCACCAATACGCCCTCCGCTGTAGAACCGAAAACGTATATCGAAAAGCTGCAGGCGCAGCTGTCTGCTGCTCAAAAGGAGAAGGACAACGCCCTGACCATCGAAGCACGAGTGGAAGCCGACGCAAAGGTGAAGAAGATACAGGCGCAGATAGACGAGGCGACAAAGGGCAAGGTATCAATCGAAGCCGCTACCGAGCCGACATATATCGTGGCAGGTTCCACCGACGATAAACGCAAGAGCTACAGCAACGCACAGCAGCGCATCGGCAACATCCGCCAGGACTACGACTCTGGACTGATAGACAAAGCCTCAGCGCAGAAAGCTATTGCCGACATCAACGAGCAGTTGTCTGCGCTCGGGATGAAGCCTATCGAGGTGCACTTCAAGACACCTATCGAAGAGTTGCAAGAGCAACTGCAGAACGCACAGCGCAGTCTCGATGAGGCTACAACCATCGAAGCAAGAACCAAAGCCTCAGCAAAGATAACCGAGATACAGGCAGAGATAGACGAGGCGACAAAGGGCAAGGTCTCCATAGCCGCCGAAGTCACGCCCGAGTACATCGAGCAAGGCTCCGCCGCCGACAAACGTCAGAGCGGATAGGAGGTTGTAGAGTAGATAAGCCGCATCCAAAACGACTATGAAATTGGCATCATTGGCAAAGATGAGGCCATGAAACAGATAGACGAGGTAAACAAAGAACTCGCCGATCTTGGTCTTAAACCGATAAAAATCACTCTTGAACCTTCAGGATTTGACAAAGCATTTGAACAAATACAGAAAGGTTGGGGAAGCGTGCAAAACATCAGTGGCGGCATACAGGGCATTTCTGATGCACTTGAAGGTAATGGCAACGCATGGGAAAAAACCTCTGCAATGATTAATGGATTTATATCTATTGCACAGGGAATACAGGGAATAGTAGAACTCTACAACCTCCTATCCGCTGCAACAACAGCACATGCCGTAGCAACAACAGCAGACACTACTGCAACAACAGTAAATACGGGCGTAACCGCCGCGAACACCGCTGCGTCTACCGTCAACACGGTTGCTAAGGAAGGCGAAGCGATAGCTAACGCTACCGCAAGTGGAGCAAAGATGCCGTTCCCAGCCAACCTTATAGCAATCGCAGCTGGTGTGGCAGCCGTTGTGGCAGCAATCGCAGCAATGTCAAGTTTTGCAACTGGTGGTGTCGTTGGTGGTACCTCTACCTTTGGCGACCGAAAATTTGCACGTGTCAATAGTGGCGAAATGATACTAAACAAAACGCAACAGGCTCATTTGTTCCAGATGATAAATACGCCACGCTATACCCCACCATCATTTGTACGAAGAGAGTTACCGCAAATGACACCTACGCAAATGACACCTACGCAAATGGATAACGTGCACCTCGTGGTTGACGTGCGTGGAAAGACGCGAGGAACAAGTATAGAGCAGACTCTAAGTAACGTGCGCAAGATAGCAAGTAAGTCTGGACGGCGTTCAAATCTTGTTTAATATAGAAAAAGGGAAACTATGTATATACACGGGCAATTTATAAATCGGAAGGGTAAGGTTATTACCATTGAGATCTTATCAAAAGGAGACAGAACCGAGGAGAAAGTCATCGGCTCTGAAGGCAGTGGTATCTACTTTCAAGACGACCCCATTGAAATAACCAACGAGATGAACGACACGTTCGATCATCTCTTACGACACAGTTGCACAATACGCCTCTTGTGTAGAGATTTCATCAGTGATTTTTACAACACATCATGCCGTAGTACTATTGTAAACGTGCGGCAGGATGACACAATCATCTTTGCGGGATATATAGAGCCCCTCATATTCTCGCAGGGATACAATTTTGAATATGACGAAGTAGAGATAAATTGTATTGACATACTTTCATCATTACAATATTCCCAATATATGGGCGCAGGTATGCCTGGAGTAAACTACGAAGACATCAGAAGCCAGGCTAAACAACGCACCTTTATGCAGATATTAGAGTCTATTCTCTGTGCTGCTACTACAGAAGTCATTATAAACAAAGACAAGGCAATAAATACATTCCGTGTATGTTACGATGACAGCAAGAGCATTGACAAAAAAGAAACTGAAACTTCCATTTTTCACGACATCTCCATATCCGACCTTCTCTTTCTTGAAGAGGAAGAGGAGGACGTTTGGACGCAGGATAAAGTAGTAGAAGAAATTATGCGATATTTAGACTTGCACATTGTACAAAACGGCGTAACATATTATATCTACGCCTGGGAGACACTGCGCAATCTTAATAACGACAACATAAAATGGAAAGACCTTACGCATGATCAATCCGTAATAATATCCCCACGCAGCACTATAGACATTACCCTGGACACGGTTGCTGACGATGACACACAAATAAATATTGACGAAGCATTCAACAAGTTGGTACTGAAAAGCGATACGAAAAGTATGAAAAACCTTATCAGAAGCCCACTTGATAAAGACGACCTTTTTTCTCCATTCACGGGGAAGCAATTCTATCTCCGCGAAATCGTTTCTCCAGGAGGCACCAAAACGCCAAAACAAGCATTTATTGAAGCGTGTACAGGAGGACGCACCACAGACTGGGGTAAGGCTTACTTTGCCGATTGGTATATTCGCGTGATGAACAACAGTAAATGGAAATTCCGTCCCCAGTCTGTAATGGGAGTTAACGCATCTGAGTCTTACTTTCCGTATGCGGGAGACAATCGCCACCAATATGTATTGCCCGACTTTATAGGTAGAAGCCGAGGCACAGCTTTGTTAGAGGTAGGATGTGCTATAACAACACTCAGCACTAAAGACAATTCTGTAAAATCGAAGGTTGATATGGAAGAGTGTCTCGTCATTGGAATTCATGGCGTTCAGGCAGGCTTGGGAGGTTCAAACAGCCCTAACAAGGGCTTAATGTCGATGATACCATGCGCTACATACGAAGACACCGCAGAGGCAGGAATATACTCTCCTGCAGATAACGACACCACCAATTACATGGTAATATCAGGCAAAATAGCATATAACCCTATAAGAGAGCTGTCATGCCCGCCTTACGTATCGCCCGTATATTACAAAGACCTTCACGCTGTCAAGGGCCGTAATGACAACGAATACTATACTCAGGAGTTCTATAAAGCAGAAACGCCAAGTTCTAAACCTATATTAAACTTAGATGTCAAAAACGGCTTTGTGCCTTACTCTGACAAGACCCCTCAGTACTTCAAGCTACAGCGGAATATCAATCTCCAAGATAAGGATGACATTTCTAAACTATCAGTGCTGATGTGTATGCTTGTTATTGGAGACAAGTGTCTCGTCGAGAAGAAAAAAGGCGAAAAGTTCTTCGATGGCGACACACCAGGAACTGGTAATGGAACGATAACAGATTACGTGTGGCGTAAATATAAAACCCCGGGAGAATGTGTTGACGACAAAGAGTATTATTCGCAATCATTCAGCATTGGCTTCGACCCCAAAATAGACGACCTCCTTGTTGGCACCGAGTACGATATCCAGAATAATATTAACATTCAGATGAACTTAGATGCGGAAGGAATGGCAATCCCTATGAGAAAGACAGACAAGTTGAAAGGAGCGGTGAAATTCACTATACTGTGTCCTGCACAGCCTATATATACGCTTGGAACCGTAGTTTCAGCACCGCCCTGGGAGGCTCAAGAGATTGAACCATCCATGTGGGGAGATTACTTATTGAATGCAGTAGAGAGCATCGTCATAAAGGATTTTGAAATAAAACTCTATAGTGATAATGGTCACTACGAACAACGTGACGAGAACGACATTATTTATACGAGTGATGCCGACGAATCCTATGTCAATGCAAAAGATGATCTTGAATTTAAGATTACAAGTGCCCTAACGGCAGAAGAAAGCTATGCTCTCGGCGTTAAAACGTCTCTAAGTCTGTCAACTCCTTTCGATGTTAAAAAAGAGGAGCAGCTACTTGAAGTCTACGATCGTAATACGGGAGAAATGGCTAAGCCTGAGCAACACTATGTTGCTAATCACTACGCCGATTGTCATGTACCACGAGTGACAATAATACAGAACATTGAAGATGACGGCGAAAATGTAAGTATTGTCAACCGTTACCGCCATCCGGCTATGAATAAAGTGTTCTGGGTTACAGGTATTAGTCAAAACATTATGGAAGGCACAGCTTCAATGAGTCTTCGCGAAATTTAAAATATAAGTATAATGATAGGAATAAAAATGTATGCAAAACCGAAGGCTTCAAATAAAGGAGGCGGAGGTAATGGTGGCGGCAGTGCGATATTCGCATCTACACAGAGTCAACGTGTCGATGAGGCTAAACATGCAGAAAAGGCCGACGAGGCTAATTTTGCAAAGAAGGCTGGCGTTGCTGGAGACATTGACATCAACGCACCCGGATTGCAGCACTTCCTACGAAGCGACGAGGAAGATACTGCAGAGAAAAAGATTATATTCAAAGAGGGGTTATCTTCTGAAGCCGAAGTACTCTTCAAGAAAGCGATTTTATTATTAGGCAATCTGGTTTTAGCCGATGAAACCCTCGGCATCACATCTGACGGCATCGCTACACTGCGTTCTCTGCTCATTGGCAATACGGGATATGGCATAACGCAGAAAGGCATCGCCACCCTCAGAGAGATTGTGTCAGCTGCGTTCCGTTCGGGTGCGCTCGGCTCTGGCTTCAAACTTGGTGATTACAACGAAGGTGGCGATAGTTACCTGGAGGTAGACCGCCTGCTTGTGCGCAAGGCGGCGGAGTTCGTGAAACTCGTGATACGAGAACTGCAAAGCGTCGGCGGTGAGATAGTTCTGTCGCCTGCTGCCATGAAGATTAGCAATGTGGTTTATTTTGAGAAGGGTGTGTATCTTCCCGAATATGAAGCTCTTCCTCTGCGCTACAATGTTTACCGCTGCTACTTCTCGCAGAAGAAAGGCGACGAGGAGATAGAAAACCAGTTCGTCGAGGGCGACCTCGTGCGCTGTCAGACGTTCAACGTCAAGGAGGGCGTGAGTGAGAACGTGAAGAACAGATACTACTGGCGTAAGGTGTACAAGGTAGGTAAAGATTTCATTGATGTGCTTGCTGATTTCTGCGATACTGGCAGCGATATTCCGCAGGCAGGTGACGAGCTTGTACAGATGGGCAATACGACGGACACGGCACGCCAGTCGGTCGTTGTTTTGTCGGCATACGGAGCGGATGCGCCTTCTTTAAAGATGTACGAAGGCGTAGATAGCTACTCGTTAGAAAACAAGGAGGTCTTTGTCCTATCGCGTTCCGAGATGTTCGCCATAGCCGATAAGTTTAGGTTCGTTACGCGCAAGGCTAATGGCGAGATAGAAAGCACGCAGTCGTTTGCGGAGCTTGTGATGTCCGTTGATGGACTCAGAACAACGGTCAACACCAACAAGGAGGATGTTGACGGCAAGATAACGAAGATGAGTTCAGAAATAAAGCAGATGCCAAATCAAATACTCTTAAAGGTGGGGGAGAAATATCCGACAAAGACGGATGTGAACACCCAGATAGAGTCGGCGAGCTCGGAGATAAAGCAGACGACAACCAATATCGCAATGAAGGTAGGCTACACTCTTGCCGAGCGACGTAACCTGCTCGTCGGTTCGTTGTTCCGCAAGCAAGGCGAGGGTTTCTTTCTTCTACGCTCTAAGATATATCGCACGTCGGCGCATGAGGGTGCTAATGTGATATTCGCGCCCGATGCCAAGGCAGGCGGTGTGCAATGGGGTGGAGCAGCGAACTCTCGCAACATACATGTAACCAAGGGCAAAACGTACACACTGGCGTTTTGGGCTCGCACGAAGTCAGCCAAAGTGGAAATTGTGGGCGAGACGATATGGCACAGCTCGGCAACCGATACGTCGCGACCAGGTGGATATACCGGTCCTAACGGCAGTGCGAATTTAGGCGTAGTAACGATAACGCCAAGCAACGGATGGTATCTCTACCAAAAAACCTTTACTGTGACAGCGAACGCTCCTTATGAGTGGATTTCCGTGGCGTGTCTAAAGGCTAACGCATCTACTGCGAGTCAGCAGGTGTACATCGCCCACCCTATCCTTATAGAGGGTACGGCGGAGGACTTTGTGTGTTGGAGCGCATCGCCTGACGATTACGACTACATCGGGGGCAACCTGCTCGACAACACGCGCACATTTAACAAGTCTGGCAACCTGACACGAATGGATGCGTCAGTGGTCACTAACGAGTCGTACAACAACGGATGCTCGGTAATATATGCAAACGCTGCCTCCAAATACATTGAGATGGCGCAATGGAGCGTTAGCTCTATCGTCAAGAAAGATGAGGACTATATGTTCTCGTTTATGGCAAAAGGTTCCGGCAGCATCGACGCATACATGTGGAGTGGTTCTAATCTAAGCATATTCGCCGAAGACAGCGAGCGCGATACAACAACGAGCAACGCCGATGGAGGTCGTCGCTTCTCTCTCACAAGCGAGTGGAAGCGTTATTGGGTACACTGGCGGTCTGAGGGCACCGGCATACCTAATTATGTCCTCATCCGTTGTCTGCAAGGCGGAAAGGCGTGGGTGACAATGCCGAAGTTGGAGGTCGGTGCAACGCCTACCGATTGGATAGAGGGCAAGAGTGGCTTTGTCGAGGACAGTGGCATCGCCGCCAAGCTATTGCGCACTGGCTTAGACATAGAGAACGGCAAGATAACGGCGACGGCAGACAAGTTCGAGGTGCGCAACAATAGCGGCGAGGTGACAGCGAGTGTGAACGAGAAAGGCTTGCTGGAGGTTGGCGCAGGTTCTTTTGGCGGCTTTGTCAAAAAGAAGAAAACCATTATTACGCCAGAGAACATAGACCAATACCGAATACCCGCAGCTTCCTTGAGCGTTGTATTATTCGACTTTACTAATGCGGGCTCGTTCGTGGAGTTTCAAGGCGATTTCAATAATTACTTTAAAACCTCGCAGGTTGATCTTGTATTGCCATTCAACAATCCTAAAGATAGTTTGAATAGTCTTCATGGCGTGTCGACTGACGAAGCGTTACAATATGTTGGACAAACACTAATAATCAAGAATCGCGCAAACGTTGCATTCGTTGTACATGGAGGAGGTATAATAAACAAAAGGGGAACAACGACCTCAACTGGAGCTCTAAAAGTCAATGAAATTTCCTCAAATGAAAGACTTATCACGACTTGCGAAGTTTCTACTACTTTTGGCAATCCTACGGGTAATAGTCCCAACCGCTTAACCGCCGTAGGATGGAATGGAAACATTTATGGTTAAATATAAAGTGCAACAATAGAACACAAAACAATATGAAGAAGATAGAATCATGGAAATAAAAGTAAGACGAATAGCTAAAAAGGAGGCGTACACCATCGGCAAGATGTATATAGATGGCGCATACGTCTGTGACACGCTCGAGGATAAGGATAGAGGACTGACATCTAATATGTCGGTGGCGCAGATATGCGGAGTTAAAATCAAGGGCGAAACCGCCATCCCGACTGGCAGATACCTCGTAGACATGAAGACGGTATCGCCACGCTTCGGAGGTCGAGCGCAGTACCAGTTCTGCAGGGGGAGACTGCCGCGACTGTGCAATACGCCCGGCTACCAAGGTGTGCTGATACACTGTGGCAACACGGCGAAGGATACGGAGGGCTGCATCCTCGTCGGCGAGAACAAAGCGGTCGGACTGGTACTGAACTCAACGGCAACGTTCCGCAAGGTATACACCATGCTGAAGGCTGCGGACGAGCGGTGCGAGCAGATTTGGATAACAATAGAGTAAACACAATGGAGATGACAGGAAACATTACAACAAGCACTGGCAAAGCATTTATTGTAGGCACCATGAGCACAGAAGCACTTACCGCTCTGTTCGATTTACGCTGGATGCTCGTACTTATCGTCGTACTTATCGTCGCCGATTTTTGGTTCGGTGTGTCGGAGAGCCTTAAAAAGCGTGAACACTTCCGCTTTTCGCGAGCAGGCAGAAGAACGTGCAACAAGGCGGTGGACTACGTTACGTATCTCATACTCGGCTCGGTGCTCGGCTTGGCTATCTTCGAACCACTGGGCTGGGCAAACCACGTAACAACAGCGGCTATCGGTTTGGGCTTCGGCTGCATCTGGGAGATTGACAGCATCGTAGGACACGTATGCGCATTGCACGGCATCAAGAATACATTCTCCATCAAGCGGTTTATTATCTCGCTCATTAAGAGCAAGAATAAGGACATCGGCGAAGCGGTGGAGGATGCAGTGGATGAGGATTGTAAGAGATAGTTAGTTTAATGTAGGAGAGCGTTCTTTGACTTGTTGGAATACCGCAGATCGACCATTTGTACACTTGCTGCATATAGTGTAAATTGTTTTAAATCTAATATGATTAAATGCAATAATATATTAAATTATAGTAAAATCAACGACTATTAGCATTAAAAACTTGTACTTTTTATAAAAACTTATTACTTTTGTAATCGAAATAGGCAGGTAAATCCTAAATTAAGAGTGATAAGTGTCATAAGTGTATTGCAAATGCACCTCTTTTAGGGTCTGCCTTTTTTCGTATATATACCATAAGTAATATTTGAATGAATGTATATTTAGACGAAAGTGGAGATTTAGGATGGGTCTTAGATAAACCATATAGAAATGGTGGGTCCAGTCGTTTTATGACGATTGCATTTGTCGCATGTCCTGCCGAGAAAAAACATCTTTTACGAAGAATTGTTGTTGATGTCTACAGAAAGACAAAGACTGATCCAAAAACTGAATTAAAAGGAAGTTCTTTGTCAGTAAAAGACAAATGCTATTTTGCAGAAAAAGTAAGAAAACTTGTTAGCATGAATCCTGATATACACATAGGTGCTATAACTGTAAATAAAAGCAGAGTTCAACAACATATCAGAAAAGATGGTAATAAGTTATACAATTATATGATACGCTTATCTGTACTTGATTGTATCAAAAACGAATTGATTGTAAATCTGATAAGAGATAACAAGACGGTTAAAGTAAAATCGGGTAATAGTCTTATAGATTATTTACAAACGACACTATGGTTTGACATGAATTGCTCTACTCGAATCATAGATATGCCCTCTGACAGCAAGCAGGTTAAAAATTTAATATTCATTGATTGGATGAATAATTTAATTTGGGGCAAATACGAAGACAATAATGATAAACCATTCAATATCTTACGCAACGTTATAACATCACAGAAATTGTTTTTTTAACACACACTAAATATTAAAAAGAAAAGCGGTATTCCGACAAGCGGAGTACCGCTTTTCTTTTTAATAAGCAAATGGTTATGCAAAACTTTAACAATTTATTGGAATTTATAGCACAATGGATAGTAGGTGTGCTGTTAGGCTTGTTAGCCTGCGCATTGCTGACGTTATTATTTGGGTGTTCTACACCGCAGCCGGTGGTTGTAGAGCGAGTGGTCGTTAAGACTGATACACTCTATAAGGCGAGGACGAGTGCCGACACGTTTCGGCTGCACGACTCGGTGTATGTTGAACACTACACTCGTGGCGACACAGTGTATAGGCTAAAGAGCGTGTGGCGATGGCGTGACCGCATAAGCGTGAAGACCGACACTATATATAAAGCAATGCTCCAGACCGACACAACACGTCTTCCCATACCAGTGGAGCGCAAGCTATCGACGTGGGAGCGCACGCAGATGCGCGTCGGGCAGTTTACTATCGGCGCGGTGGTGCTTGTCGTTCTGTCGCTGTTGTTGTGGCTGATACATCGCAAAGAATAGTCCAACACCTCAATTTTAAGTCTTATCATGGTACCATGGCTATTGCACCATGGTACCTTTATTTTGTTATTTTATCTCGGGAATATTGCTTACAGCCTTACGCTTCATCTCGTCTGCGACCTTGGCGTATATCTGTGTCGTCTTGATGGACGTATGCCCAAGAATTTTAGACACCGTATATAAGTCTGCACCGTAATACAGCAAAAGTGTAGCGCACGTGTGGCGGCTCATGTGGAAAGTAACATGTTTCTCGATGCCGGCTTTCTTCGCCCATCTATCCAGATAGTCATAGATGATCGAGCGGTCTCGGAACTTGAACACATAGTTCTCGCGACCATCATCACCACGATCGGGGAGCCATCTCAGAGCGTTCGCCGACAAAGGTATATACACAGGTTCTTTCGTCTTCTGCTGTACTACTTCTATCTGATACTCGCCCTCTCCTATCTCGGAAATATGTTTCCATTTGAGCCTCGACACGTCGATATAGCGCAAACCCGTGAAGCAACAGAACAGAAAAGCTCGCTTTACACGTATATCGTCGCACTCAGCCTCAGCCATTCGTTTTACCTCGTCGAGCGTAAGATACTCCTTCTTCTTTGTCCTACGTTGAGGCTTCTCGGCTTGAGACAATTTGTGAAAAGGATTCGCAGCAATAATCTCGTAGCGCACTGCCTTATTCATTAGAATGGAAAGCACGGTAAAGTAGGTGTATATAGTCTCGTCGCTGAGCTTGCCGCCGTATTTGTTGACGTTGCCTTTCAGGTAGTCCAGGAAACTTCTCAGGAAACCGGGCGTCACGTCCTTCATGGTTAGCTTGTCGCCGCGGAACAGACGAATGTGCCGTATGAGATTATGTATGGTCTTCGAGTAGTTGGTATTGTTGTTATTATAATAATACGTCTGCTGCTCTTCGAGCCATGTGAGCAAGTCGGTACGCTTGGCCTTATCTCCTGCGAAGCTCAGACGACCTTCTATCAAATCGACCATCCGCTTGGCTCTTATTTCCTCAGCTATTTTCATAGTCGCCTTGTTAGCGTTCTTGTCTGCCTTGGTGAGTTCAGGCAAAAGGTACAATCCGAGGTGTTCCTTTCTGCGTTCGCCATCCTTCACAATATCCAGATACAGAGAAGCTCTACCGCTGGATAAATTCTTGGTCCTTAAGCGGACCGGACTCAGATCATTATTCTTCATAGCGTTGTAAATTAAAAAAACGGGGGACAGATTCGGGGGACAGAAAAGAGACAGAATTGCCCGAAAAAACCCAATATAAACCTTATGTAAACTTTAGACACAAAACTGTATAAACGCAACAAAGCCGCTGATAATCAGCGGCTTTGTTATAGTTTACACGATGTTTGTTCGGGTTAGTTAGCATTACCCGAAGTTGTCGTACATGATGCTCTCCGGGTCTACGCCGAGCGAGTCGAGGTAGTCGGTAACGGTCTTGATGAGCATTGGAGGTCCGCAGAGGTAATACTCGCAATCCTCCGGTGCCTCGTGATCCTTCAAGTAGGTGTCGCGGATGCAGTTTACAGCGAAGCCCTCGTAGTACTTCACGCCCTGAGCATCTGCAACGGGGTCCTTGCGGTCGAGCGAGAGGTGGAAGTGGAAGTTCGGGAACTCCTTCTCCAACTCCCAGAAGTCCTCAAGGAAGAACGCCTCGCCGAGAGCGCGTGCACCGTAGAAGAAGTGGAGCTCGCGGTCGGTAGTGTGCAACGTCTTTGTCATGTGCATGATCTGAGCACGCAGCGGAGCCATACCAGCACCACCACCAATCCAAATCATCTCCTTGCCAGAAGTGAAGTTCGGGTGGAAGTCGCCGTAAGGACCTGACATCATCACCTTGTGAGTGCGAGGTCATGGCTTCCGACAAGCGGTACGTTCTGGAAGCCAACCTGCGGACGTGGCAGGAACGGAGTTGTGGCGATACGCACGGTAAGTGTGATGATGTCGCCCTCGTCCGGATAGTTTGCCATTGAGTAGGCACGCACTGTAGGCTCCGGGTTGTGAGCCTTGAGCGAGAAGATGTTGAACTTCTCCCATGCGCCGATATACTCCTTGCCGATAAGATCCTTGTCGAAGTCCTTGTCGTAGTCGATGCAGTCGTATGCCGGAATCTTGATCTGTGCGTAAGAACCAGGAACGAAGTCCATGTGTTCACCCGGAGGCAGAGCCACCTTGAACTCCTTGATGAATGAAGAAACGTTCTTGTTCGAGATAACCTCGCACTCCCATTCCTTAACACCCATAACCGAATCGGGCACCTTGATCTTCATGTCCGACTTCACCTTGCACTGGCATCCCAGACGCCAGTTGTCCTTGATCTGCTTGCGTGTGAAGTGGGGCTTCTCCGAGTCGAGAATCTCGCCGCCACCCTCAAGCACCTGCACCTTACACTGTCCGCAGCTTGCCTTACCACCGCAGGCAGAAGGCAGGAAGATGCCGTTCTCGTTGAGCGTAGTCATCAACGAAGAACCCTGCGGCACGTTGATGGTCTTGTCGCCGTTGATTTCGATGTTGACATTGCCGCTCGGGCTGAGGAACTTCTTAGCCACGAGAAGGATGACAACCAAGAGGAGTATCACGATAAGGAACACTCCGATACTTGCAAATATAAATGATGTATTCATAGTGTTGAGTCCTCCTTATTATATTTTAAGACCAGAGAAGCACATCATAGCCATAGCCATGAGGCCTACAGTGATGAACGTGATACCGAGACCCTGCAGCGGCTTTGGTACGTCGCTGTACTGGAGCTTCTCGCGGATAGCTCCCATTGATACGATGGCGAGTGTCCAACCGATACCGCTACCCAAAGCGTAAACAACAGCGTCGACAACGTTGCCGATGTACTGTGTGTTGGACGGGTCGAGGTTGATGCGCTGCTGCATGAAGAGCGAAGCACCCATGATGGCGCAGTTAACGGCGATAAGCGGAAGGAAGATACCCAGAGCTGCATAGAGCGACGGCGAGTATCTCTCGACGATCATCTCCACCAGCTGCACGATACCTGCGATGACAGCGATGAAGAGGATGAAACTCAAGTAGGAAAGGTCTACACCCTCAACCAAGCAGTCCGGACCGAGCACCTTTGTCTGCAACAGATAGTCGACAGGCACGGTAACGAGCAACACGAACGTAACGGCAAGACCCAATCCCAATGATGTCTTCACGTTCTTCGACACGGCAAGGAACGAGCACATGCCGAGGAAGAAGGCGAATATCATGTTGTCCACGAAGATGGACCGGAAGAAAAGACTTAATAAATGTTCCATTGTCATTAATTATTTTCCTTGTAAAAATAAGCTCTGTGAACCCATATCACGCAACCGAGCAGGATGAGCGCCATAGCCGGCATTGTCATCATACCGTTGTTGATGTAGCCTGCGTCGTAAACGCACTGCGGGATAATCTGGAAGCCGAGGAGCGTGCCACGACCGAGAAGCTCGCGCAGACCGCCTACTACAACGAGGATGTAGGCATAGCCCAGACCGTTGCCCACACCGTCGAGGAACGACGGCCAAGGCTTGTTCTGCATAGCGAACGCCTCAAGACGACCCATGAGGATACAGTTGGTGATGATAAGACCTACGTATACCGAGAGCTCTACGCTCACGTCGTAGACGAAAGCCTTCAGCACCTGGCTTACGATGGTAACAAGAGCTGCAACCACTACCAACTGCACGATGATACGGATGCGGTTAGGGATTGTGTTGCGGATGATTGAGATAATCACGTTTGCGAAGGCTGTGATCACCGTTACGGCAAGACCCATCACGATAGCCGGCTTGAGCTGCGATGTAACAGCGAGAGCCGAGCAGATGCCGAGCACCTGGACGAGGATAGGGTTGTCGAGGTTCAGAGGATTGGTGAAAGCTGCCTTATTCTCTTTTGAAAACAAACTCATAATCTTATTTCTCCTCCTTATTTAGATGTTAAGAATTTTGTGTACTCGCCGAGGCAGTTCTTGAGCATGTCGCTCACGCCGTTACATGTGAGTGTAGCACCGGTTACGGCGTCGCACTGTGTAGACGGGTCTGTCTTCTCGTTCTTCTTCACTACAGAGAGAGCCACGCCATCCTTGCCCTCAGCAAAGACGTGCTTGCCCTTGAACTGGTCTTGCCAAGCGCGTGAGTCCTTGATCTCTGCGCCCAGACCGGCTGTCTCGCCTTCGTGGTTGAAATAGGCACCGTAAACGGTCTGCTTGTCGGCGTTGAGCGCGATGTAGCCGTTGATGCCGCCCCAAAGACCCATACCGTAAACCGG
>OBCL01000150.1_pt1 | contig 19116 bp, 17 predicted proteins | sample 1495931 | NCBI WGS metagenome assembly OBCL01 (sample SAMN03418275, study PRJEB22391) | human gut metagenome | biome: human-gut; feature: organic feature; material: feces | host: Homo sapiens | place: Tanzania | collected 2013-01
GCAAACAGACGATGCGGTCTTCCACCCGGTTGTAATACCAGTCTGCCTGCACATCGATGAAAGGCTTGCGGAAGGTGATTCCCACATCTACCTGCTTGGTGTATTCTGGTTTCAGATTACGATTGCCCACCATCGTATAATAGAGATCGTTGAGGGTTGGTGCCCGGAACACGGTTTTGTAGAACGAGCGGAGGGTCCAGTCGCCCAACGTATAGGAAGCCAGCGCATTCCACGTCATCTTATGCAGAGGCTTTGCCTTACCCTGCGTATGGTCGGCGAGATGCGTATAGAGTCCGCTTACGCTAACCTTCAATCCCCCATGCTGATAGAACGCCGAGAGCGAAGTCTTGCTGTCCAGGCGATAGACGTAGTGGAAATTCTTCACATCGGTGGTGAGGTCGCTCCATCGCAAATCGCTGGAAGCCGAGAAGCCGAAATCATGAATCAGATAAGATGCTGCCAGTGCTGCATACGCATCCTGCTGATGATATCGGTTGTTGGCATGTACAGATATATTCTCCGGATAATCCGAACGGTAATGAAGGAAATCGTTGGCGTATTTCAATATCGCCCCGATGCCTATCGAATGCTGATTTTCCGATGAAGCCTGATGCTTTCCGAAAGGAATCTGCGTGCGATACGACAACTGCGAGAAGAAGTTGCGATCCCATTCCCTGCCCACATCAGTATAGGCATCCGAGAGTCGGCGCACGATTCCACCCGGCAATCCCCGTCGGGAATTGAAGTAATACGTGTGCCATTGCAATCCCTTGTAGAAGGCGCAGCTTTCGATGCGGAACATTGTGATGTCGGAGTTGCGACGGGTTCCCGTGGTGTCTTCGTATTCCGTATGATATTCAAACGGATAGTTGCCCTTGCTATGCGTAAAGGCTGCATCAACAAAGCCCCAATTCCGGTAGCTGTAAGTGGCAGCCAACTTGTGGGTTCCAAACGAGCCCAACTGGTAAGACGCCTTGAACTGAGTACTGTCGGGGCGATGGGTCTTGAGATAGACCGTGGAGGCGGAAGCATATTCCGAAGCCGTCATCAGCATCTCCGTCTTGTTGGCATTGAAGAGCGAAACCGATTCCAGGGTAGAGAGCGAATACTTTCCCAAATCCACCGTACCGTTCTGTGCATTGGTGATGCGTACTCCATCCAGATAAACGCCCACATGCTGAGATCCGAGCGACCGCACGTTCACGGTCTTCTGTCCACCCAGTCCGCCATAGTCCTTGATTTGCACGCCCGCCATATATTTCAGCGCATCTGCCACATTGTTGGACGGCAGGTTTTGCAGTTGCTGATAGTTGATAGACTGATGGGGAGTAACCTCTTGCATCGCCTTCACCACCACATCTTCCAAAGCCTGCACCGAATCTGTCCTGAATGCCTGACCATACGATACACCACTTGCTACCATGCATCCCACGACGCATAGCAGTAATTTCATTATTCTCATTTAATCTCCTTATACCTTAATATAATAAGTAAATAAATAATATGTCTCCATCACGAACCCATCCCACGGGGTTGGATAGAATCATCGGAATCTCTTACCCTAAAGACAACCTTTAATCATATCGTTTCCGATGGCAACGGCAGGTCTTCTGACTTGCATCCTCCCAGCATCTCACTCTATGTTAACCATAAAAAGATGCAAAACTCATGGCAAGCGGTCTTCCCGAAAAAATGTCAGTGACCATGGTGCTTGCCGCAATAAGACGCTTACAGCAGCGGGACTGTCCGGGCTTCTCACCCGATTCCCTTTTAATCACTACGCACCCTCCATGCCTGCGGCGGCAGGAAGTGGCAGCAAACCAATTGCGCTTGCAAAGGTACAATAAAAAAATGAATAAAAGATTATTTTACCTGCTTTTTTATTCTACAAGCGATAAAATAATCTTTCATTCATTTCCTGTTTTATTCTTTTACTTCTTGATTTTATCTTTTTACTCCTTGAGCATTTTATGTTTTCAGAAACATTTATCCTTTTAGGATTTCCTGAAGTTCAGCGAAATCATCAATGATCCATTCTGCAGCGGCAAGCTGCTCACGGGTTCCGTTACCATAAGTTACAGCACAGGCCCAACAACCGGCATGATGCGCCATATCCACATCGAAATTCATGTCACCAATCACTAAGGTTTCTTCAAGCATATCCTTCACCCCATCAGGAGAAATCACGGAATTTTCCATTCCCTTCATCTCTCCCAAAGCCTTGAAAACCATATCGGGAGCAGGCTTCACATGCTCCACATCATCACCCGCCACAATAGAGGAGAAAATATCCTCCAGCTGCATCTGCTTCACGTATCCATCCAGCGAGCAATGATTTCTGCTGCTTGCCATTCCCAAAACATAGCCCTGATGGTGCAACGCTCTCAAGGTTTCTATCACATGAGGAAACGGCTTTACGATCATCGTTTGCTTGTTTTTCAGGAATATCTCGCGATAAGTAGCAGCACACTCCATCCCTTCCCCATCACTCATATCAAAGAGCGAGACGAAAGCCTCATCCAGTCGTAAACCAATAGTCTTGGCACATTCCTCATCCGATTTCACTTCGAGATGCCTGGCCCTCATCGTGTCCTGCAATGTCTTGACGATCAGACTTTGAGAATCTCCGATCGTTCCGTCAAAATCAAAGATAATATATTTCATGTTTCTTCTATAAACTGTTTAAAATCTATTATTGTAAAGATAACTTTCCCGAGATTTCTCTTTACGATTGCAAAGTTAACGATATTTTGCGACTCCACCAAATTTGAAGAAAACTAAGAATATCTGAAACACGAAGAACATTGCAATAAACGAAATCAAATGACAGAAACTTGCCAAATAGTGCGCCAAAAGCTTAATTATTCTTAAAATAGTATATTTTTCTTAGGTTTAAAAGAGTATTTCATATAATATTCTTAACTTTGTATCCATAAAGTTGACACTCGTATATCAACAATATCATTTAATATGTGCTTTAAAAAGTAAAAGATAAAAGATTTTTATTCAGCTATTCAGTAAAATATTCAATAAATTTCATCGACTTTCAAAAAACAAGAACTAAGTATTATGAAAGAGAAAAGGAAAACTCTTCACTTTGCTTTTGGCAAGGTGAAAAAAGTCGCTATTTTAGTAGCTGCCTTCATTTTGTCGGCTAATTGTAACATCGCATTCGCCCAGAATTTGGGCGAATCACAACAAGTACACGGACTCGACGATCTCTATGGTAAGGATCCTTCATCAGACATTTGTACATCAAATGGTCATAGTGAGACTTCACCTGACAAGATTTTGTATCTTTACAATGTCGGTGCTAAGAAATTTCTGAGCATCGGTGGTTATTGGGGTACTCATGCCTCACTGAACAGTTCACCACACAGATTATACATCAAGAAATCAGATTCCTATTACAATGTAGAAAGCAAAGTGGGGGGGTCAGGAACAGGCACCTTTATGGCAATCCAAAATGGACATGTTTACATGGACAGACCAGCTGCCAACATTAGCTTTGAAAAGGGAGATGGTTATTCAGAAACCAACAAGGTTTATCTTGTGAAATTCAATTCTGATAATTCTTATCTTACAGCATTTCCTAAAAATGAAGATATGTTCTGTAATAAGGATTCCAAATATGAGAAGACAAACACAAATTATAAGAACCAGTTATGGAAAATTATCTCCATGACTGAATACAACCAGCTTTTCAAGGTGTCTCCTGCCAACATGAAGGCTTTGGTTGATGCAACCTATCTTATCAAAGCTCCGGGATTCAGAGTCAACAACAATGATGCTCAAGAATGGAAGCCAGGTGGTAACAAAAAAGATGATTTGAAAAGCAAACTCCTTTTCGGAGACGAAAAGATGTATAAAGATTACACAAAGGTTGCCACCACAAGTTGGTCTGGTTACGATGGAAATCATCAGGATAAATATGGCAAATATTTCTACTGCTATGCCAAAGGAATACGTGATTATAATGTTTATCAGGACATCCAGGTTACCAGAGCTGGATGGTATGTATTGCGATGCAATGGCTTCAGTACAGCCAACAGTATGGAGAATATTGGAATCAATAAGAGTCCACTCGCATACCTCTTTACTACGATAGTAAAAACTGATGGCACAGCCGATCATACAAAGACTTCTGCGGCCACGCTCAACGTGATGAGCCAGCAAGAAGCCAATAATCTCGCTACACAAATGGACGGAGCTGGAATCGGACATGCATTCTTCGAAGGTATGTACGAAAACCAGGTTCAGATTTGTATAAATAAAACTGCAAACGGACAAGAAATCACAGAATCTAATCCTGCAACTCTCCGCATTGGATTTGTTGTAAAAGCAGGAAATGGAGAAGCATCTACAGATGAAATTACTGCAGTAGATAACTTCAAACTGTATTATGCAGGTCCACAGCGTAACCCTGAGCTGGTTCTTGATGAAAACAGCACCGATTTGCGCTATCTGACCCTCGCTACCGATGATTACACCCATAGTGTGCTCCACTTAAACCGTAAGCTAAACGATAATATGTGGAACTCTCTCATTCTGCCGGTCAATCTTACTTTCGGACAGATGAAGCGTACCTTTGGTGATGCTGTAAAGGTTGCCAAACTCGCAAACCTCACTAATACTACCGTGCAGTTTGTCACCATAGAACCAAAAGACGACGATGAAGTGATGGTCAAGGCATTCGAACCATATATTGTTTATCCACCAATAGTGAGCGTCAATTCTCCGGAATACACAGTAGATAAATTCTACACCTCTCCGACAAAAGATGATAACTCACAATGGTTGGGCACAGACTATAAGACATCTATAGATGAGAAAAACCATCTGACCATGACCATTCCTGCCAATCACTATGTCATTACGATGGTATCGTTTGATAGAGAAGCTTTCCAGAGTACTGTAGATGAAAACTGGGTTTCTAAAACATCTTTCTCAGGTTCAAACGCACAGAACACCATGACTTGTAAAGGCACCATGGCAAAGACCTACGATAACAATGGCATCATTGAGGGCAGAAACGACCTGAATGGAGCTTACTTCATGTACAAAGGCAAACTCATCCAGGTGCCAAGTGGTGTAAATGATAATAACGAAAGATATTCTTACGGATTGAAAGCATTCCGCTGCTGGTTTGAGTTGACAGATAAGACAAGCGCTTCTTCCAAGCCTCTCTCACTCTTCATCGACGGTATCAAGGATGGCACAACAGGCATCGACGACATACATGCTAATGCCGACCATTCTTCCTATAAGCGTGGCATTGAAGGTGTTTTCAATATCAATGGACAGAAAGTACGCGATGGAAACAGTACGGAAGGATTGCCTGCCGGACTGTATATCGTGAATGGCAAGAAGATAGTTGTAAGATAAAACCGATAAAAATTTGCACAAATGAAGAATCAATATATTACACCGGCTATAAAGGTGCTTTATCTTTCCCCACTCTGTGGCAGCAACAACGGCATTCAAGTAGCAAGCGTTCGTCAAGGAACACTCAATGGCCCTAAAATAGATGAATTTGAAGTAATAGAACAGGAGGTTACCAAAACAGATAATGAATATAAGGATCTGTGGGGTAACCCGGGCAAGTGGGGCGACGATTAAGCCCCACATTGTATCTTTAACAACTTTTACTGATAGAACGGCGAATGTTGAATATTCCATAAATTCTTTGCCAAAAGTTTGCAGATAGTGAAGAAAAAGCGTATATTTGCCGTAAGAATAGTAAAGGAATTCATTATGAAGAAGAAATTAGTTTTGACAGCAGCTGTCATAGCAGCTCTGTCAGTTGGTTCTTGCAATAGCAAGAAAACCAACAATCAGGAAGCTGACCAAGATAGTCTCAGCTATACAGAGAAGGATTCACTCGAATCCAATGCCTTCGTCCTCGATTCTATCGCAGGTACTTACGAAGGAACACTCCCTGCAGCCGATTGCCCAGGTATCAAGACCGTGCTCACACTCAATGCCGACAGTACTTACCAGTACTCAGCCGACTATATTGAGCGTAAGGATGGTCACGACGAGGCAAGCGGAATCTTCAAGATGCTGGCTAATGGCGTAGTAGAAATCACCCGCCCTTCAAGTGGCGAGAAGTCATACTACAAGGTAAAGGATGCCCAGAGCCTCATCATGACCGATTCTCTCGGCACAGAACCAGAGGGCGCAATGGCCAAGCACTATGTGCTGACCAAGAAGAAATAAGCCCACAGACTTCAACCGTCAGTATCGTCTCAAAGGACGATATCTGACGGTATAAATCTGGTTGAAGTAAGACTTCCATTCATTCGACTCCTTATCGTCGCTTCTGACAATACGGATACCATAAAACCGGGTGCCCGTCTCCTTGTATTCCTTGAATCTCGACAGCATAGCCTGCGAGGGATTCGGAATCAGGAAGTCGGTTATCCAAAGTACGTCTGCATTCACATAATGCAATCCATCATGATCGAGCAACTCGAACATCTGGCTCATCATTTTTTTCGCAGATGTTCCTCCTCCGATAAAAGGGAGATGACTGGCTGATGCAGTATCTTCCGTCCCTTCCACAATATTGATTCCAATCTTCTTCAGCCGTTCCACCTTTCTCTTAGCCATGAGATCGATGGCACGTGTACTCACCGAGAAATCTATCAGAAAACAGTCTCGCTCCAGTTCTTCTGCCGTTTCTTCTATCAGAGAAATGAGCGTGGAAGAAATTCTTTCAGGAGTGCCATACATACTCGCAGAAGTATCGAGGCAGACTATCATAGGTCCCTTGCGTGAGGCATGTGTAAAACCGAGTTTGCGAGAAGGCTTAGCCATCTCACTCTTGTAGCGGAAAGTCTGCAACCTACGCGTGCGATACTTATATATAAAGAGTCCCTCCATGTCCTCATCACTGTATTGTGCAAGTTCGAGCGGAAGAAGCGAGTTGAGATCATCGCCCACGGTAATGCCCTCAATATCACTTCCTGAGGAATGTTCCATCTTCATATCGACACCCGAAGCGATGGTCAGCCGGTCCTTACCATTGGCATCCGCCACACGTCCCATCTTCGCTACAATCTCCTTGATTTCAGGATATTGATCCTGTATTTTCATCTCGTTCAGTCGACGCTCAAATTCCGTCTCTGTCCAGGCGTTCTTCATCATTTCCCATGCCTGAACCGCCCGCTGTTCAGAAATACCCTTCAACTTCATATTGCGGGTTATCTGATCCATCATACGGACCAATCCGGTCTCGAAATGAGTCTGTCTGAGCGCTATGAAGTCCTTCAATTTAGAAATCACCTGCTGCTCTATACAAGCCTTCCAATCCCTTACCAGCCGTTCCCAGTTCTCAGCTTTGGAAGCGCCGATAGAGGAATGCAACCTGTCAGTATCTCCATCATGAATTTCTCCATTATGATTAGCTTGAATAGACTCCTCCCCGAAAAGCCGGAGGAAGAAAGTTTTGTCGAATCCATCATTCCGATGCTCCTCATCAATCTGGTCAAGCAAGGGTCTCCAAACCTCTTCGTTCATCCTACGGAAGGGAGTCCAGTCGAGCACATCATCAGCCCGATGACTTTCCGTCCAGGCTCTCTGTCGCTGGAATCTCATGTGGTGAACACATTCCACGATGAATTTTCCTACAGTCTCATAGAAAATCTTGCTCTTGATTCTGCTGTTAACCACCTGGCGCTGGAATTTCTGCGCCTCTTCACCTGTCTCTGCAATAGTAACTTTCAAGGTAAAGAGGTGAATCAGATAATCCTTGAGCGGATCTTCCTTCAAATCCCAAGGCATGACAGTACTTGCCGGATCAGGAATTTTCACCTGTCCCGACTTGCAGAAATCATCCAGCATTTTCAGGTAGAACTGGGATTCTACCAAGTCCTTATTGGTCTGATATTTCATTTTTCCATCAGATATTCAGCAAAGATGCGGGCAGCACTCTCCACCTTTGCAGCACAAGGGCGAGATTTGTAGTATTCTGCCGTACGGGCTGAAGCCACATAACTGGACTGTGCCTTCTCATATCCTTTCAGACCGAGGATTTCAGCACAGATGATACTGCCATTCTGCTGCTTTGACTTAGCTAACAAATCCTGCACTACCTTGTAGCAGGCAGACTTACCTTCCCGGTCGTCGCCTTCGGTCTGACCACAGTCCAGCCCCACCAGTACGACAATACCTGATACTGCGCCACACATCATGCGCATTCTACCCACTCCGCCGCCGAAGCCTGCACCGATACGTTTAGCCATTGTTTCATCGAGACCATACAGGTCAGCAAAAGCAGCCACCACAGATTGGCAGCAGCCATAGCCCTGCATGAAATTCTCCACTGCCTGATGCACACGAGCCTCCAGTTCAGGAGACAATATTTGATTTTCTTGATTCATATTTCCTAAATTCTAAAATTGTTTTGCAGAGATGCAGCTTATCTTATGCAAAGATAATGCAAGCGAGCGCAATGTAAGCTTGCTTGCAAATTGCCGAGTGCAGCTTATCTTATGCAAAGATAATGCAAATCGAATGCAGAATATTTTCTGCAAAGTTACTTAAAATCCACGGGAAATACAACTTTCCCTCTAAAAATCCACCACTAACCATTCTATTTTTCCTGCGACCTCTTCTTCTTGTGTTAAATATTCTTTATTCTCAATTATTTTTTTATCATTTTCGGCACATGTATTAGTTTTTTCACTATATTTGCCTTTAATTTCAGAAACTAAAAACTTTATAAAATATGGCATTTATAGATTGCGCAAGTTGGAAACCCCAAAACCAAAACGGTGAGTTTGTTTTTGCATATCGCTACCCTGAGACAAATCTCAGTACCTTTACTCAACTCATAGTAGCTGAGTCACAAGAGGCATTTTTGTTCAGCAAGGGGCAGATGATGGACAAATTTGGTCCAGGCAAGCACACATTGAACTCAGAAAACATCCCTCTTCTACGCAGGTTATATGGTCTTCCTTTTGGAGGAAACAACCCATTTACTGCAGAGGTGTGGATTGTCAACAAGTTATATCCAGCCAATCTGAGCTGGAATGTCACCAGTATGGCTGTTCATGATGCCGACTATAATACGCTGCTCCCTCTCAAGGCAGAAGGACAGTATGGTCTGTTCGTATCCGATGCAGCAAAATTCCTCATCAAGATGGTAGGCACCAAAGAAGTGTTTACCGAATCTGATATGCTCTCACAGGCCTATGGAGAATTCGCATCTAAGTCAAAGAGCGCCATCATCCAGTTTATGAACAACCAGCGAGTGGGCTTCAAGAGCATCTCAGCCTACCTCAGCAACCTCTCTGATTACATCAAGCAATTTCTGCTTCCTTTCTGGGAGGAATATGGATTGAGTTTGACTAAGTTTTATGTCAACGATATCTCTATCGACACCAGCACACCTGAAGGCAAAAAAATAGCTGACGCCATCGCAAGTCAGGCTTCCATGTCTATCACAGGACATTCCTGGCAACAGGAACAGATGTTTGACATGGCCAACAATGCCGTCAACCAGATGGGCAACCTTTCTGGCGGCAACGGCCTGATTGCCGGTATCATGGCCATGAACATGATGGGCAACGGAGGCATGGGAGGCGGAATGGGTGCAGGTATGATGCAGACGCACAACAATCAGCCTACCTTCTCAGGAAACCAAGGTGGCATGGGAGGAATGCAAGGCGGTATGGGAGGAATGCAACCCAATGCACAGCAAGGTGGCGGCGTGAAAGAAATCTATTGCGCCAACTGTTCCAAGAAACACCTGACTACCGAGCGCTTCTGTCCTCACTGCGGAAGCGAATATAATCCATGTCCGAAATGCGGTGCAGACAATCCAAAGAACGCCAGACGCTGTGTAAGTTGCGGAACACCATTACAGCAGGCTACGATGGGAGGAGCGACCTGCAATTCCTGCGGAGCCCAACTTACTCCTGGTGCAGCCTTCTGTCCACATTGCGGTGCTCCACAAACTGTCCGCCCATCAGGCAACCTATGTCCAAGATGTGGTGCAGATATTCCACCTACATCACGGTTCTGTCCTAAGTGTGGCCAAAAAATATAATTATTCACTTTTAAAATCTTTATGATTATGAGCGCCAAAAACATATTCCATATCCTCGCCATCCTGCTTGGCTATGGACTCATCATTAGCGGTTTCTTTGTCCTGGGAGCAACTCTGGAAGACAATATCAAGTTGCTCGACATCTTCATGTCCTGCCTGATTTTCACCCAATTTGTAGAATTTACCCTCTTCCCACTTGTCAATCTGAACGAGAAGGCTCACAAGGAAGTGGGCATGTTGGGCATCCATCTGTTAACTGTCAATGTCTGCAGTCTGTTATCCATCTGCCTCATGGTGGCAGGTATCATGAACGACCTGTCTTTCAAGATCCAGCTCATTTGTCAGCTTGCAATCATCTTCATAGCCCTGGTAGGTCGCCTGGCTTCCTCACATGCAGGTGAGAAGGTAGAACAGTGCTATCAGAGAGAAGAGAACCAGGTGTTGGGCAAGAAATGGCTAAAATCTACCATGGAAAATCTCATGGAAGATGCAATACAGACCAAGGAACTGGATGAGACGACCCGAAATAAAATCCAGCAGATCAACGAAGATATCCGTTATGTCACTCCTTCCTGCACTTCAGAAGCTAAGGAGATAGACCAGCAGTTCTGTCAACTGGCAGAATCTCTAAGAGTTATGATGAGAGACGTTACCATCAACCAAAACCGGATAGCTGAGGAAGTAGAACACCTCCATCGAATTCTCATCAGGAGAAAGAATGCGAGATAAAGTTACAAGCACAAGAGAAACTATGTAGTAAAAGTATTCATTTTAAAATAACTAATAACTATGGCATCAACCGGAAAAATTTTTAGCGATTCGAGCAATATCTATCAAGACCAGGCTCGACTCTTGTTTAACTATTACGAACAAGCCGCAGAACAGATCGTAAAGCAGGAAGAAGCTATCGAAAAGCAAATCAGCGACCTCGAAGCTTACCGTCAGGAAATCGAAATCAAGAAAAGCGACATCTGGAAATGGTTCCTCACCATCATCGCTTTCTTCATGTACTTCATCCGTAAGAAGCAATATGAAGAACAGATTCTGGAAATCGATGAAAGAATCGGAGAAAAGAAAAAGGAACATGAAAACATCTTCCGTGACTACAAAGTGACCAAAATGGGCGTGGCTTACGTGCCTGTAGCTCAGCAAATGGCATACGAGGACAAATGTTTCGTGGTAGATTACTCCGGAAATGTTCCGATGTCTCACGTCAGCCTTCAGATGTCACGCCAGAACGATCTGCTGGTAGAGACAATGACACAAATGGAGAAACTGACGAAGGAAGCTCCTATCGTGGAAACCTCTGATGAGCCAGAAACCATTGACACCAACGATTATTCCCTCTCTATTCAGGAAGTCAACCAGAGCGACTATATCGGCAAACTGGACCGTTCTATCCGTACCATCTCTTACTGCATGAACGATACGGAAGTAAAGTCTGTTGACCTTCCATTGGTAGCTGACCACAGTGATTTTTTAGGATTCCTCAATGAATATGCTACCAGCGATACCGCCGGACATCCGATTGTCAAGGTATTCGACGACAAGAAATACAACAGTGAGATAGACGACTTCTGCAAATTAAACCAACTCAAGGATTCCCTTTCAAACGATACAGAGCAGTTCGAGGATGTACTGAAGCACCTCATGCACACCATGGCGATGTCTGTACAGACTGTCTCTGCCATGAAACTCGCATCTACCGACAAGGTGGTCAACAAGTCAAACGACTTGCTCTTCAAAATTCTCAAGGCTCCTTACAATCATTATTCCCCATTGTTGGAAGCAGAGGAAATCAGAAGAATCAAGAACGAAAAGTTCGACTATTCTGACTCTATTCAAGGTTACGAACCATTCCAGCTCAGAGATAGTTCCAGAGTTCGCTACAACCTCTTTGCAGACGAGTGGACAGCAGAAGACAACAGTACCTCCAACGTCCCATTCGGCGTACATCAGATTTATGAAGAAATCGTTGCACCTATGGTACAACGCCTCATGATGGAAAACCGCATCGAGAGAATTCGTGTATATAGCCATATCCACGACCAGAAACTGAGCTACCTCAACAAGTGGCATCAGGACGTAGATGCTTTCTATCGTTCCAACCACGCAGAAAGTGCCGACATTATTAATAATATGCAACAGACGCTGAGTGAATATGTAGAAGCCTACAACACGCTGGCACAGTTGCAGAAAACCCTCGACTCGATGGGACAGGAAGGAGCCTCCCTCGACAATACCATCGTACAGAAAGAGGACAATACAATGGAAAATCTGGCAGCCTTCGAACTGCAAGCACAGGAATTCAAGAAAGCACAGGAAGATTTCAGCGACTATATGGACCGTCTGCAGGAAGACATCGCACTGAAGGCAGAAAAGTTCGGTCACGTGGAATTCTACGATGCAAGACTGCAGGATGGTTACTCCAACACGATGGCTGTGGCAGCCAGCGAGGTACAGACACTCGATGAGCGCCGCAAGCCATTGGCTTCTACCAACCCACTGCTCGCCAAGGAATCCGTACTGCTGCCTGAGCCAAACGTCGAGAACCTCACCTACGAGCATCTTTCACTCAACCTCCCTTCACTTGCCATCAATGCACTTGATGAAGTAAGCCGTATTTCCATCGAGGGGAAACAAGAGGAGAATACTGCAGCAGAATATCAGGAGGAGAATACTGCCGTATCAGTTCAGGAGGAAAATCCAGTTGGAACGAATCAGGAGGAGAACCTTCCTGAAGGAAACAAGGAAGAAGATACTGCTGATACCAATCTGGATGATGATCTTCTTGAAGCAAATCTGGATGGAATTCTTTCTGAAGAGGATGAAGAAGACAGAGAGGATTCCGAGGATGAAGAGAATGAGCAAAATAAAGACAATTAAATAATAGGAGGAGAAAACTATGTCAACAACAATCAGTTGCAGAGTCGATACCAAACCGATGGCTGAGGAACTCCATAGCGTTTCCAATCATGTGAAAGGAACAACTGCGGCGGTCACCACCATGCAGGCTGCGGTTATCGCTGCCGAAAACAGCGGCGCCAATAAGGTTTGCAGTAATGTAAACAGAGGTTTCTTCACCTTGATGTGCTCACAGATTTCACAGAAAATCGCAAGCAAGCATAGCCGTGTAGAAGCACTTCTCATGCACTTAGGACAACAGAAACGCATCCTCATGGGCATCAAGAATAATATGGAACGCGAATATGGAAGAATCTGTGAAAGATACCATCGCATCTTCACCAGCATCAACAAGGAGTTGGAACAGAGAATACGCCAGATAGACCAACCTGTTTTCGAATTGGTCAACAAGAATATGGTTACTGCTTCCAATCGTATGAATGCACTTACGGGATGGGCTGCCAACTCACAGATAGAAGGACTTACAGACAGTCAGAGAATTCTGATGTCCAAGATGAAGTACAATGCGCAATACGCACTAGAGCAGTCTGCCGACTTCCTGGCTCAAATAGGAAAGCAAAGAGTACTGACCAATCAGATCCTGATTTCCAATGTACAGGGCAATGAGGACAAGACTTGCCAGATTCCGGTCATCATCTGTGAAAGTATCAGCGATACAGCCAGCATCCCAAGAACAGAGGTATGGACACCAGATGACCTTTCTTCTGCCAATGCTTCACAAATCAACAATGTGATCCGTGAAAAAGACATGGAATGGAAAGACGAGAAATGGTCAGCCCAAGTGGACGAAGAGTTCAACCGCCTGGTGGATTCTTCCAACGCATCACAGAGAGTTAAGCAGATGATTCAAAAGCTGTATACTACAGCCGAGTCAAAAACACTATAATCAGTAAGCTATGAGTTATACAGAAAGTTTTAGCAGAACCATTGCGGTTCACTATAGTGGCACTGTTACGGTAAACTACCCGGCTTCTGAGCATGGTGGTTCCACAACCGCATCATATAGCGGAACTGCTTACGAGCAAGTGGATGTTGATATTCATGTGGACACCGCTCCTTTTGATGCCAGCGTAGCTAACTGCAATAATCATGTGAATGGACTCACCGCCAGTGTGGGTGCAATGAATACAGCCCAATGTATCGCTATCAGGAAGAATGCAGACAAAGTTTCCAAGGCTCTCATCGACGGATTTTTCCACACGGTAAGAACAGACATGGGAACTCAGAAAGCTGAGCTGGAACAGGTTATCAATGCCCGATTGCTCCTACTCAGACAGCAAGCAACCTCGCTCAAGGCAATACAGGACACAATGGCTGAGGATTATGCGCGCACCACAGCCCGGTATCAGAAAATATTCAATGATTTGAATAGGGAACTATCCAATCGTATCCACGAGATAGACCAGCCTGTTTTCAAACTGGTAGAAGGTGTAGAGAAACAAAACGACCGAATGCTTCATACCGACATGGTACAGACGGTGGCTACCATCAGCAAGGAGAGTAGTGTGCTTCAGGCGCAGGTCAATACTGCATCTGTCAAGAACCATACACTCCAGGCGATGACTCAAGCTCAGAACTTCCTCATGTCAAAAGCCCTTTCTGACCGTGCAATTCAAAATACCTGCATCGATGGAAGTGGAAAGGATGGCTATTGGGTTCCCGTATGCTATATGAAAACCGAATCGGAGAATCATCAGGTAGAACGCCAATGTCTGGTTCCTGACTATCTATCTTCCAGAGACAAAGACATGGAGTACAAACTCTGTCAGCAGTTGGATGAGATGGATTTCAACCAAGAAACAGAGACTGCAGAAGAACAGGTGAAGTCGTATGTCCAGTCAGAAATAGCAACCCATATCAAGGGCAGTGATCCTCACTCCATGCGAGTAAAGGACATGATCAACAAATTGTTAAATCAGTAATCTTTCTTATCATGAGCAATCTAAAAGAATTACATATCACGGATACCAATCTCCGTTTGGAAAATCATATCGTAAAGGGCGGCATCTTGCCAAACAAGATCGCCGAACTGTCAAGAACAGTCAACGTGGTGGGCGAGACTGTGGTAGAAGGTCCTCTCTATGCCAGCAAACTCACCATCGAAGCTGCTCCTTTTGAAGTGAAAGGCGCCGTTTTTACACAGAAAGAGATTTACATCAATAATGATGTAGAAGGCAATGTAACCTTCAAAAAGGCTGTAGGCTCTGCCACATCTGTCGTAACAAGAGCCACCAGATGCAATACCACTTTCTGTTCTGACGTCAATGCCAAGAGCATCACGCTGACCAATGCCTTTGTGGCTGGCAGCTTGTATGGAGATGAAATCGAACTGGACAATTGTGTTGTCATCGGTGGAGTTTTCGCTACACAGTCACTGTCTGTCAAAAACTCCGTAGTGGGCACATTTATCTCTCCTTTTGTAGAAATGGACGGCATCATCCACCTCTTGCTTCCGTCAGTATTCAGCGTGGAAAGAGTGAACTACACACCTGCCAGTCACCTATATTCACTGGCTTTGGCAGATCTGGGGTCACTATACCGCCATCAGGAAGAAGCACCGGAAAGTGGAAAGATAGAGATTAACCTCGCTTCAGATGACTTGCGCACCACCCTGACTGATAATAACCAGCAACGTACTCTCCACAGTTATAGTGTAGTAGGTAAGGTTTTGGCAGCCGACCTGATAGACACGGACAAGTTCCAGAATCACTTCCTTTTGACCGCAGCAGCATTAGGCCCACAACTGTTGAAGACGTATGATTTGGGAATCGATAAGGAAGGCAATCCTGCCGTATTGACAGTAGATCGCATCCGCGAATTTTTCTTTGAAATACAGCAAGGAAAGATCAAGATAAAGGATCTTGATGGTTCATTCAGTATCGAACAGTTTGCCAAGACGCTGTAAAGCCAAGAATATTTTAGAAGACAATTTCTAAAAAAATAAAATAGAAAGAGAGGGTTGAGAACAATACAAACAGTTTCTCAACCCTCTCTTTCTTTATCTATAATCCTCATACAGTTTCATTGTGTCCTGTCTTGTGAAGGCAAGTTCCTTATAGAAGTCTCTCAAATAAGCTGAGATTTCATTTTTATCATCAGACGAAACAAAGAGATTCTCACCCAAACGTCTCTCCAGCGAGCTCAGATTATCTGAGAGGGTTTCTATTTCTCCCTCATAATCTCTGCCCTCATCCGGGCTCTTACGAATGCGATGATACTTGATGTCTTCAGCAAGCGCATTCTTCATCTCCACCAGTTTCTCTGCCAAAGGAGCAAAAAGAGCACGGATCACAATAGTACGGATGGCATCTCTTTCCTCCGGTTCCTGCCAGAGACAATGATAGATAGGAAGCAAGTCGCAGCAATCAACCTCTTCCCTGTCCTGCATGAAAGCAGAAGTACGGAGCAGACGGGCAATATTCTTCCAGCGACGATCGCTCACGTAGATATTCCTGCGCTCAGCAGCCTCATCCACATTCACGGCTCTCAAGGATTTACGAATGACGGAAATGACATCCAGCACCTCCTCCTTTACACCTATCTTATTGATATTCTCCGACCATTCCGCATACTCTTCTGCAGTAATAGCATTTGAATTCTTCACTCTTCGTTCTTCACTCTTCACCTCCAAGAGCATCGCTCTGAAATTCGATTCCTTCTTAATCGGACGACTCTCAATGCGAATGACAAATCGGTCCCAGAGAGCCTCCAAACCCTCGCCCTTTGCCGGCAACTCATTGCTGGCAGCCACGAGAAGTTTCAGCGGAAGGTGCATCTCCCGATTACCATTGCGGAACAGTTTTTCATTGATCACCGTGAGAAGCGTATTCTGAATAGCAGGCCCCGCCTTCCAGATTTCATCCAGAAAGACCACATCAGCAGTAGGCAGATAACCATCCACCGCACGCTCATAAGTATCAGAAGACTTTAATTTCTGAATACTCACAGGACCGAAGATTTCATCAGGAGTAGAGAAACGCGACATCAGGTACTCAAAACTATGAGCATCTCTGAAAGCAGTCTTCAACTGACGGGCCACCATACTCTTCGCTACTCCAGGAGGGCCTAAAAGAATAACGCTCTCGCCTGCCAGAGCGGCAAGGAGCGAGAGCGAAATTTCAGTATTTTTTTCATAAATGCCCCGGTTCATCTCCTGGAGCAAAAGTTTGAATCTTTCCAGCATGTAATTACTTTACGTTGCCCACCTTAATCAAGTACTCAGCAATCTGAACTGCGTTCAGGGCAGCACCCTTACGAATCTGGTCGCCAGTCAACCACAATGTGTTACCATTGTCATCAGCCAAATCCTTGCGGATACGACCTACATATACATCGTCCTTACCGGCGCTCTCCAATGGCATTGGATAAACGTAGTTCTGGGCATCATCCTTTACAGTTACGCCTGGAGCAGCCTCCAAAGCCTTGCGGATGTCCTCTACTGCCAATGGCTTCTCTGTCTCGAACCAAACACTCTCTGAGTGAGAACGGAGTGAAGAAACGCGAACGCAGGTAGCACTGGTGCGAACATCAGAGTGCATAATCTTGCGGGTCTCGTTATACATCTTCATCTCCTCCTTGGTGTAATCGTTAGGAGTCATCTTGTCAATCTGTGGAATGACATTATATGCCAACTGATGAGGGAACTTATTGATATGCTCAGTCTTACCAGTCTCGATGATATCCTTATACTGCTGCTCAAGTTCAGCCATGGCAGCAGCACCAGCACCCGAAGCACTCTGATAAGAAGAGATATGGATCTTCTTGATATGGCTTAAGTCATCGATAGGCTTCAACACTACTACCATCATGATGGTGGTACAGTTAGGGTTGGCGATGATGTTGCGAGGGCGGTTCAAGGCATCCTCAGCATTTACCTCAGGCACAACCAGAGGCACGTCGTCGCACATACGGAATGCGCTAGAGTTATCAATCATCACGGCACCATACTTGGTGATAGTCTCGGCAAACTCCTCAGAAGTGCCGCCACCAGCAGATGTGAAAGCAATATCGACATCTTTAAAGTCATCGTTATGCTGCAAAAGTTTGACCTCATAGTCCTTTCCCTTGAAGTTGTATTTTCGTCCTGCAGAACGCTCAGAACCAAACAACACCAAATCATCCATTGGGAAATTTCTCTCTGCAAGGATGCGCAAGAATTCCTGACCTACTGCGCCACTTGCACCAACAATTGCTACTTTCATAATCGAATCTTTTTAATTTAAAAGTTGTTATAAGTGTGAACTTGGAAGCGAGAAACAGCAAAAAACTGCATATTATCTCAAATCCGCTGCAAAGTTAAGACTTTTTCTGTTAAACCAAGCATATTTTTGCAAGAATTGTTGCTTTTTGCTGCATTTTTCTCATTTTTACTTACATTTCTATCAACAAGCCTGCATTTTTACTAAAAAAACATGCATTTCTATGGTTTTAAGGGGCTATACGCCACCTTTCATCGTGGTGGGATATAGGATCCTTGTCCTGTCACATGAAAAAGCAATCTCTAACTTTTTCAGAAACTTTTCCCAGAAAGCTCTTGCGGGTTTGGAAATAAAGTCGTAACTTTGCGCTGTAGATTTTAAAACAGATGGTTATGAAGTACTTAGATCCTAAGGCAGACCTCACGTTCAAGAAGATATTCGGCAATCATCCCAAAAGACTGATCAGCCTTCTGAACGCACTCCTGCCACTCAGCGAAGAGGAGCAGATACACGAAATCAAGTATCTGCCCACAGAACTTGTGCCCCAGCTCGAAGGGGGCAAGAACACCATTGTGGATGTACTCTGCACAGATGTCAGCGGCAGGAAGTTCTGCGTGGAAATGCAGATGGAATGGTCTGAAGCCTTCCAGCAGCGAGTACTGTTCAATGCATCCAAGCTCTATGTGAGTCAGGCTAAAAAGGGAGGAAAATACAGTGAACTCCAACCTGTGTATTCTCTCAACCTGATAAATGATATCTTTGCGCATGATACTCCAGATTTCATCCACAACTACCGCATCGTGCACGATAAGGACAGTAATAAGGTAATCAAAGGCTTGCATTTCACCTTCATAGAACTCCCTAAGTTCACACCACATTCCATTGCCGACAAGCGCATGATGGTATTGTGGCTCCGTTTCCTCACGGAAATCAATTCCA
>OBCL01000151.1_pt1 | contig 19113 bp, 11 predicted proteins | sample 1495931 | NCBI WGS metagenome assembly OBCL01 (sample SAMN03418275, study PRJEB22391) | human gut metagenome | biome: human-gut; feature: organic feature; material: feces | host: Homo sapiens | place: Tanzania | collected 2013-01
TGCCTTAGAATGATCTTGCGGCACACCTTGACCCTTATCATAACAAAGAGCTAAAATATATTGTGCAAATGCAAAACCTTGGTCTGCTGCTTTTTGATACCAATAAGCTGCCTTAGAATGATCTTGCGGCACACCTTGACCCTTATCATAACAAAGAGCTAAATTATATTGTGCCTCCACTTCTCCTTTGTCTGCTAAAGCCTGAAAAATACGAACTGCTTTATCGTATTCTTTTTGATTAAGACACCTTTTAGCCTCCTCCATTGTCCCTTGTCCAAAGGCAATTATTGAGCTGAACAAAAAAACGATTATCAAATATACTTTTTTCATATTCTGTGTTTTTTATTTTTTGCAAAGATAAAAAACATATACAAATAAGCAAAATCAAAGACACAAAAAATTGACAACCTTTTACGTATTATATACAAAAGGTTGTCAATTAAAAAAACTTTTAGTCTTTTACTTCTTGCTAATTCTCAACTTATAGCTCAAAGGTTGGTTGGGGACGCGGTAGATGGGGAGGGTATCTACATCCTGACCACATGAGGCGTTACCAATACCACGTAACCAAGCATCTAAGTGGAGAACGGTAGCAGCGTTAGGCGTAAGTTCCCAATAATGCTGGGCATTCATTAATTCAGTGTCAGTATAAGGCAATGCAGAGAAGTTTACCTTACCCTCGGTTTCAATCTTCACGCCAAAACCTGTTTTGTCGGTAAGCACCAATTCACGAAGTGCCTCGCGGTTACCTGTGCTCTGAGGTTTCATGTTCGGTTCTACCATACCCTGAGTGGTTGTGGCGTAACGACCTACTACCACACCATCACGACGGTCGCAAGCATTCTCCCAAGGACCAAGGGCATAATAGTTTACACGTGAGAGTGCAGAATCAAGCATACATACCAAACCTGCGCGACGCAGATTGCCTGAGTGAGGTACGAACTTTGCATCGACATCCACAATGCCTTGTGCATAAATGGTATAGTTAATTTCGGTGTCGCAAATAGAACCCTTGCGCACAGTCTTAACTACGGTATTGCCATTCACAGCTTCTACCTTCAAGCTGCCCTTTTCTTGCAAGCCATTGGCAGTGTTGCCAAAACGGTCGTTCTCAATCCAACGATGGTTGCTGTATTCAAAACCTTGGCCACCCTGAATAATATTACGTCCATCAAGTGCCAAAGCTGTGAGACGAGCCGTTTCGTTGTCGAAGGTAAGTTGCACACGCTCATTGCCAATAATTGTTTGGTCGAGCGAGAGAGTTTGCATCATTTCGGGCGCCTTAGCATCTGCCTTTACAGCACCTAACTTGGCACGTTCTACGAGTTGATATTGCTTAAGAGCTACCTCATGTCCTGCAGCAGCATAGTTCTGTGCATTGCGGAACACTACATGCAAGGTGAGCAAGACCTCGTTACCCAATTTTTCAGCCTTTGCAAGATCAGCCTTAGCCAACTTCAAAGTAAGGGTTGTGCTATCGGCAGGAGCCACAGCAGGCAATTTTACCGTTTTAGTGCTTACCACATTGCCATTCTTCACCACCTCGTAAACAAGGTTCATGTCTTGCAAGTTTTGGAAAGCATACGCATTGCGCAAAGTAACTTGCGCCGTATTTTTTGCCTTGTCAATGCCATTGAGAGTAAACTTCACAAACTGATGTGCAGCTTTCACTTCCTTAAGTTTAGCAGTTTCTTGACGCAAGCCATTTATCACACCATTGCAGCAGAAGTTGCCTTGGTGAGGACCCGGATAGTCATACCCCGTAGTAAGGCGATAGATGCCTTGCTTCATGAGCTGTGGGTTGTAGATGGATTGATCTACCCAGTCCCAAATGCAACCACCGATGGTTGCATTCGAACTTTCCATCACATCCCAATATTCGCTCAAATTACCAATGGCATTGCCCATGGCGTGAGCATATTCGCAGAGGAACATGGGTTTGTCAAGGTTCGACGTGTTTTGGTGCATCCAGTTCATGCCCGGATACATTTTAGAGTAGAAGTCTGAGTAACGTTCGCCACCATAAGGCAAGCTAATACGAGTGCCTTCGTAGTGTACAGGACGTGAGTCGAGCGCCTTAGCAGCCTCATAGCAATCTTTAAAGTTGGCACCTGCGCCAGCTTCATTACCAAGGCTCCACATCACAATCGAAGCATGGTTACGGTCGCGAAGCACCATACGATCGATACGGTCTACAAAAGCAGGAATCCAACTCTTACGATCAGAGATGCTCTGGTTGGCGTGGTCTTCGAGGTCTGCTTCGTCCACGGTGTAAAGTCCGTAGTAGTCGTACATGGCATACATGCGAGCGTCGTTAGGATAGTGCGAAGTACGAATGGTATTGATGTTATTTTGTTTCATCAATGTCACATCGCGTAACATCTCATCAATGGTTACTGCACGACCATGCTTAGCCGAAGTGTCATGACGATTCACACCCTTCAAGAACACACGTTGATTGTTTACATAAAGCAAAGAGTTTTTGATTTCTACTTTACGCAAGCCCACCTTTGTGCTGAATGCCATTTCGTCGACACCTTGTTCGTTTTGCTGAATGATGCGTAAGGTATAAAGGTTGGGCAATTCGGCACTCCACAATGCAGCATTCGCCACATCAAAGTTTACATTTGCCTTAACCTCTGCCCCACTTACTTGCAAGTTTACGCGCTTTTCTTGTACCTCAGTTCCCTTCGGGTCAAAGAGTTTTGCCACGAGCGTTTTACTACCACTCAATTTGTCGCGATTATCCAACGTGAGCGCTACATTTACTTTTGCCGAGGCTATGTTGTTCGCATCAAATTGAATATCTGTAGTCACATAATGGTCGCGCACAGCTACGCGCGGAGTGTTATAGAGGTATACTTCGCGGAAAATACCGCTCATACGGAACATATCTTGGCATTCTAAGTACGAGCCATCACTCCAACGGAACACCTGCACAGCTAAACGGTTTTCTTGTCCCTTTTTCAAGAACTTGGTCACATCAAACTCGGTCACATTGTTTGAACCTTGTGTGTAACCCACATACTGTCCGTTGATCCATACAAAGGCGGCAGAATAAATACCTCCGAAATGAATAAAGGTGCGACGACCCTCCCAATTATCGGGCACACTAAAGGTGCGCACGTATGAACCTACGGGGTTAATGCCATAGTTCTTACCTCCATCATTAAAGCCCGGACGTGCTTTGATAAAAGGAGGTGTATTTGCATGTGGATATTCCACATTGCAATAAAGGGGTTTGTCATATCCCTGCATTTCCCAGTTTGAAGGAACAGGGATATTATCCCAAGCACTCACATCATAGTCTGCCTTGAAAAAGTCGAGCGGACGTTGTGAAGGCTCTGGCACAAAATGGAACTTCCAAGTACCATTGAGCGAGAGGTAACGCGCTGTTTTCGGTGCCGTCCACGGGGTATTATAATAATCCTTGTCTGCCAACATTTCTTGCTCACTGTTATAGGGCAAATAAGTGGCAACACCTTTTTCTTTGTTTTCGGCAAACACGGTTTCGTCTTCCCAATAAGGTGACTTAATTTTGGGTTTTTCTACCTGTTCAAAGGTAACCCATGCCGACTGATCTTTTACATTGTAGGCTACCAACGTCAGCTGGCCATCCTTCAAGGCATACATTTTAGCAGCCTTTTCTTTGTTACCAGCCGAGCGAATAATGTAAGTGCCCACATGACCCGCTACAGGTTCAAAGAGGAACTGTGCATTATTCCACACCCCTTCTTCAGCAGGCCATTGCAACACATAGTCAATGCCTTGGTTGCCACCGCCATCGTCAAAGTTTTGTGTATAGAAAGCATTGCCTACCACACGACGATTTAGGTCAATCATCTTCACGTTCCAATACTGACCACGATTCATCTTGTCTACCTTCTCGGCAACAATATGGGCATTATTCTCGCCCGAATCGCCATTACCCAAAACTAAGTCGGGCTGTTTAGCCGAACGAATGCGATAGGTAAGGTCTGCATCAAAACCTGAGTGAGCAGCTTGTTCTATGCTAAATTGTGCAGCCTTATTGCCAGCCGCCTTACTTTTGTCAATAAGCACCAACTTGTTGCCTTGCACAGCAGCTGCCATATTTGGACGGTTGGTAGGAATCAAGTTCAAAAACTTGCCATCTGCCACAACCTTCCACAACTGAGCTTCGTCCGAACCATTGTTCTCGCCCATTTCGAGTGCATTCCCTTCGGTGCGCACAGCCTGATTCACAAATGGATTGATAAAACGCCATGAACCCGACAAGTCGGTTACCGTAAAGTGTTGGTTGGGGGCATCAGCATTGAGTTTCTCAAGCGAAATGTTGCCTTGTTTGTCAAAGCCAACCACCTGTCCTTTCACTGCCGAAACAATGTGATAGAGCACACCTGAAGCATACTTCTGCGCATTGGCGCCCAAAGTCCCCAAACAGAGCATTACCACCAATGTCAAAAGGCAATAAAGTGAATGTCTTTTTTTCATAAAGTGTTTTTTATATATTGTTTATTTTGTTTTCGAGAGTTGTTTGGATTTGGTTTTATGCACTCAGTCACGTGGAATGCAAGTTCAAAATCCATTTTGTGTACAAAGATACTTAGGTTTATGCTTGCAAACAAAAAAGTGTACAAGAAAATTGCATCTTGCGATAATCGTGAAATTTTAGAGTTAGATATTTTTCACAAACAGTATAAGCTTCATCTGCTTTTCATACGGTACTTTTTCCTACAACAAGCCTTCGGAATGGTATCGGTATGCCTTCGGAATGATATCGGGATGATATCGGCATTTCAACCCTCAAAAAAAATAGAGAGAAATGTAAATATTATCCAAAAAAATTAGCTAATTAGGGTTCAAAAAAAATAGAAATGCTTTTTATGCGCTAAAGGACAAATAGGCATAAAATGAAATAAGCAATTTGCTCTGATAAACGACAGAAAATCCACCTAAAGGTTCGTTAACACCAAATTAAGAAATATTTCAAATGACAAAATGACAGCCAACTTCTTGATTATCAAGAAGTTGAACTGTCATTTGTCACTTGTCACTTTTTATATGTACCTATGTAGCGCGGATAGGAGGCGTTTTTCTACAAAAATCACCACGGTCGTCCTCCGCCACCGCCGCCAGGGCCGCCACCGCCGCCCATGCTACTGCCAGAGCCATTGACCATAGACGACTGCGTGAACGATGACAATGTGCTACCACCACTCACGGTTGCATCTGTGGTATAGCCTTGCCATGAACTGCCTCCACTTGCTGTGCCACCTGTGGTAAGTGTGTAACTACTACCTACACTCAACTGCGGAGATGAAACCAAGATGGTAGCTTGATTAAGTGTGCGCGGAATAAGGAAAGACCAAATCAACGTGCCGTCTGATGTCTGCAAAGTGAGTTGCTTGCCTTGCGTTAACGACATGCCACTCAACAAACTCACAGGTTGCGTGGTTACCGACGAAGTGGGTGTAGACGATGAACCGCCTATACCAATAAGCGTACCGCCCGTAATGCTGAATGTGTTTTGGTCACAATCAAAACCTTCTTCGGGCTGACTCGATCCTGTGCTTATTACCAATCCTCCCGATATATAAAGCGTGCCATTTGAGTCTATACCATCGTTGTTCGACGCATAGGCATAAATACGTCCGCCACTAATGTCTATCTTATTTGTGGCATTTAGGGCATCGTCGTACGTGTTCACCACGATTGTACCCTCTGTAATGTGAATTTCTTTTTTACTTTCTATGCCTTCAGCACCTTCTCCTCCTGAACAAGTTACTTGGAGTCCACCGCCATTTATATAGAGATTTCCTGCGGCACGAATACCCTTGGGCGATGATGAAAGACGACTGTAGCTATATTGGCTACCCGTTGTGGTAATGTTGAATGTGCCACCATTCACTATGACATCGCCCTTGCAATTAATGCCTTTACCACCCTTGCCCGTACTTTTGAGCGTAAGAGTTCCGCCCGAAAAAGTGGCTGCACCGCCCACCTTAATGGCTGCAGCAGCAGTTACATCAAAGTCTTCTGTGTCGTAGGTTCCACCACCTGTGGTGGTAATATTAAGTTCGCCCCCACTCACAAAAAGCGAGTCGGCACATTTAATGCCTTTAGCAGCAGTGCCCGAAACATCAATATTGAGCACCCCACCCGAAAGCATGAATTGTCCATTTTGTTCGTCGGTAGCATCGTCTGTTACCGATACTTGTATACCATCATCACCCGCTGATTTTACAAGCACGGTGCCTCCCTTCATGTCAAAATATTGGTTTACATTGAAGGCATCCTTTACAGCCGAAAGCACAGTAATTATGCCCGTAGTCTTTTTCAGTTGCACATATTCTCCACCCCAAAAAGCATGTCCAGTATTTCCTGTCAACGTGAGCGAGCCACTCCCTTTTAACTCAGTGTGTCCCTTTACCATAAAACAAGCTTTTTGAGTGCCACCAGTACCATCGGCAAGTACATTTGTAGTACCCTCATTAAGCACTACATTTATGCGTTTTCCATCACGAATGTTTATTGCAGCACTATCGGCACACGTAAGATTCAAGTTATTCAATGCCAATGTTGCTTTAAGGCTGCCATCCATCCAAAACGAACCATTTGACGAAGTACCTTGCAGTGTATAGGTCACCTCGTTTGCCAAATCGCTACTTTGCACAATGCTTACGTGCGCACCATTCACTTGAATGGTGAGATAAGGGGCAACATTTGCAGCCACCACGACCCGCGCCGTAGTAGCAGCATAAGTAATATTTACCGAATTATCTGCCACAGTGTCGCTACTCGTACAGATGCTATCAGTTGCAGCCGTTGAATAAGTATAGCCATTTATGGTGAACGTGTCGTTATTGAAAATCACAGCCTCTTCGTCCACATGATGTACTATGGCTGTTTGTCCTTGATGCACCCACAACGTCTGTGCAACCACAGACGAGGTGAGGCATAAGAAACAGAATAGCAAAAATAGTTTTCGCGTCATTTTTTAGTTAAGTCTTGTGTGTTGGTTAATGGACAAGTATTAAAAAACGAAACAAAGTTAGTGTGATTCTCAACGTTTTGCAACAAAAATAGACGAACGCTATTGTTTTCGCGACGAATATTAAATTTTCGTTTACAAACCGACACAGCCATGTTCATGGGTGTACATATTGTTTGGTGATGTTATGGCAAGCAAAAGCCAGGCATGTGAAAACGGATAAAAACCTCATTCACATACCTGGCTACCTTATCTCACCCCTAACGGGGTAATTCCTTATAACAATATATTGCTATTTTGAATTTTAGTGGATAGCAATATAAATAATAAGATTTATAACAGGCAAAATGGAAATGAACACATCAAGTGCTTGTTTCTTCAATGCTAATTTTAGACTTTTGCAAATTCTATATTTATAATACACTTGCAAAACAGTACTTATTACAAATAAGAAATATCCACTCCATACAACATAATACATCCAACTCCATTTACTTATATACAGAATCAGACCACTTATATAAAAGAACGTTGATATTCGTTCGTGTATTTCTTCTTTAACCATTATTCTTATCTTTCATGCATTTAGGAAAATCTATAGCATTACTAATTTCATTAGCGCACTATATATACTACTAGGGCGGGAAACTTTAGTCAAAAACATCCTCACAACCATGCAGAACATTTTCGATTTTTCCCCGACCCTAATGGTAGGCTAAAAACTTCTACTTAAATGGTTTGCGCCAATCGCACCCTTCTTTCCAACGCGAACAGCCATAGGCGGTATTGCCTTTTATTACTTTGCCTTGTCCACACTTGGGACAAATGCTACCGGCACGGATGATGCGTTTGCGAGGTTTCGATTCTGTAGCCTTCTGCTTTTCTGCTTGTGCTTTTGCATCGGCAGCATCGGCTAAAACCTTTACCTTTAGTGGAGCAGCAGGGGCAGACTGCGTGACATGACGATTGCTATTGTCTTGCAACACCTGATTAACCACCTCTGTTACCATTACCTTCAACTCGTTAATAAACTGTGGGGCACTGTATTCGTGATGCTCTATCTGACGCAATTTTTTCTCCCACAAACCCGTGAGTTCGGCACTCTTCAGCAATTCTTCTTTGATGAGCGAGATAAGCTCTATGCCCGTAGGAGTGGCAATAATTGTTTTGCGCTGACGACGAATGTACTGACGACGGAAGAGTGTTTCGATAATGGCTGCACGCGTTGACGGACGCCCAATGCCATTCTCCTTCATCGCATCGCGCAACTCTTCATTATCCACCATTTTGCCTGCCGTTTCCATGGCACGAAGCAAAGTAGCTTCGGTATAAGGCTTGGGGGGCTGTGTCATTTTCTGTGCCAAGTCGGGCACATGCGGACCGCTTTCTCCCTTCACAAAGTCGGGCAAAGTGCGTTCTGCATCGTCTTTTTTGTCATCCTCATCATTGGTCGTGGTTATTTTTGCAGCCGAGGCTGGCACAGCTCTCCACCCTGGTTCAAGAATAACCTTACCCGATGTTTTAAATTGCACATCGGCAGCTTGACCCTGCACCGTGGTGGTTGCAAATTTACAGTCAGGATAGAACGCCATAATAAAGCGTCGCACCACAAGGTCGTACACATTGCGCTCCATGTCGGTCAAGTTATTGGCAGCAACCCCTGTGGGAATAATGGCATGGTGGTCTGTTACCTTTGAAGAGTCGAACACCTTTTTACGCTTTAACAACTGTGCACCACGCAAGGGCATAAGCAATTCGCCATACTGCCCACTCACCCCATTGAGTACGTTTTTACATTTGGGATAAATATCGTCGGAGAGGTAAGTAGTGTCTACACGCGGATAGGTAGTGACCTTTTTCTCGTAAAGCGACTGAATGAGTTGCAATGTTTGGTCGGCTGAATAGCCAAACTTTTTGTTGCAATCTACCTGCAGCGAAGTAAGGTCAAAAAGGCGAGGCGGTTGTTCAGTGCCACGCTTTTTTTCTACAGAATTAACCACAAAGGGTTCATTCTTTATTTTCTCGAGTGCAGCCCGTCCTTCTTCTTCGGTGGTATAACCACGTCGGGCAGGCGCTGCATTTTTCTTTTTATCGGCATTATCGCCTTCGATGGGCACCTCTTCGTCCTCGTTAGGGTCAGCCATAATGGCATTAAATGTCACGTCGCGATATTGCGTAGTGAGCACCCAATAAGGCTCAGGCTTGAAGTTTTCAATTTCAAGTTGTCTGCGCACAATCAATGCCAAAGTGGGCGTTTGCACACGACCTATTGAAAGAGGGGGCGCACCATAACCTCCGCCATATTTAATTGTATAAAGACGCGTAGCATTCATGCCCAACAACCAGTCGCCTATTGCACGACAAAGACCTGCTTCGTAAAGCGATTTATAGTCTTCTTGCGGTTTTAGGGTTGAGAAACCTTCGCGTATACTTTCTTCTGTCAACGATGATATCCACAAACGGTCTACGGGACAGGTAGCACCTGCTTTCTGCATCACCCATCTCTGTATGAGTTCACCCTCTTGCCCAGCATCACCACAGTTGATAATGCGATCGGCATTTTTCATGAGTTTTTCAATCACCGCAAACTGCTCTTGCACTCCTCTGTCGTTTTTCAGACGAATGCCAAAGCGAGCAGGCACCATGGGCAAAGCCCCGAGACTCCACCTTTTCCATAAAGGTGTATAGTCCTCGGGGTATTTTAGTTCGCAAAGATGACCGAAGGTCCAAGTTACTTGGTAACCGTTTCCTTCAAGATATCCTTGATTTTGTTTTGTGGCACCAAGTATATTGGCTATATCGCGTGCCACACTGGGTTTCTCTGCAATGCAGACTATCATTGTGTTGGGATTCTTTATGCGGGGTTCTTATAATTCTGTTTTTTAATTTCGTACATAGAAAATAAAAATACAATCGCACATAATCAATTTGTCAGAATTATTAAAACAGCCCTTATTTTTTTTACCGCTCTTGGGAATCTCGTAACTCCCGATTCTTAAAATTCAAAGCGCATTTGTTCAGCGTTATAGCACAAACCATCGCGTGCAAAGAAGTGTGCAATCGCCCCTTCATGCGAGAGTTGGGCTGGCGTACCACTCACTATGCCATCGGCACTGAGCAACCATAAGGTGTCAGCAAAACGCAATGCCAATTCCACATCGTGTGTAGAAAGCAGAATGCTTTTACCCTCGGCATGTGCCAATTTGCTCAACAACTTCATAGTATGCACTTTGGCTGGAAAATCGAGGAAAGCCGTAGGCTCGTCGAGCAATATGATGGGCGTGTTTTGTGCCAGAGCTTTGGCTATAAACACACGTTGGCGCTCGCCATCACTCAATGTGTTGACAAAGCGGTGTGCCAAATCTTGCGTTTGCGTAAGCTGCATGGCACGCTCTATGGCTTGCGCGTCGGCAGGTGTGCTTTTTGCAAAGAATTGTGCATAAGGCATTCGTCCCATTTCTACCACCTGTTGCACAGTCAGTGCATCAGCGGTAGGACGAAATGTGAGCACCACACTTAAAGTTTTTGCCAATTCTCGCGGTGTGAGATGGGTGATATTGTTTTCGCCACAACACACGCTACCGCTTATTGGACGGATAAAACCTGCCAATGTGCGCAGCAAGGTGCTCTTTCCTGCACCATTTGTGCCCATCAGCACTGTGAGCGAGGCTGTGGGCAAGGTGCAAGAGAGTTGGCTACTTACCACTGTTTTACCATAGCCCGTAGTTAATTGTTGAAGCCTCAGCATGTACGCTTTCTATGAATTTTAATGAAATTTCTTGCCATAAAGCAAAATGCCTATGCGCTTTTTTATGGCTTTGAAAATATTCTTCCACTGACCATGGCGTATGTTGAGGTAGAGTTCCTCGAACGAGCGCCACACTTTAATCCAAGGGTGACGCCAACCCGCAATGCGATATACGCGTTGACGATGGCGCACATGCTCTACGATGTGGTTGGGATGGCGCAAGGGGAAATCAAGGTCGTAACGCTTCATGGTAAAGAAGCGACGATAGCCCGAGGGCAACAGTTGCACACTTCCTGAGAAGTGTACAGAGTCCTCTAACACACCTATATTGTTTATCATATTCAGGCGTGGCACAATAGCCAACTGTGAGTTTAGCAACAGGTGCGCCATAAATATGGTTTCGTAATACGCCTTTCCGCTTGCCTTGTGTGCACGCGCCATGGGGAGGAAATCATCGCGCAATTTGCGTTCTTCAATCAAATTTTCTAAACGCTCTACTGTGCGCGGTTCGTCGAGCCAAGTGTAATGCTCATCCCATTGGTTCACCACCCTACTCCATGATGCCCAACCCGAAATGCAGAAGTTGGTGCTAAAAAAGTAGTCGGCATCATCGGCATCATCCGTACGCTCTTCGAAATTACAGCCCTGAATCATACCTATGCGGTCATCGTTTTCGTAACGGTCGAGCATTTCCTTACAAAAACGGAAGAACGACTGTGTGGGCACATCATCGTCTTCAAGCACAATACACTTGTCTACTTGCGAAAAAGCCCAACGCTGCGATATAAATTCAGAAGGGTCGCAACCATAGTTTTTTTCTTGGAACATGCGGTGTACCTCGCAGGGCCAGTCTACTTGTTCCACAATTTTGCGGCATGCCTCAATGCCAGGCATATCGCGCTCGCCACGAGGTCCGTCTTGGTATAAGAACAGACGTGCGGGCTGTGCTTTGCGCACCTCGTCAAACACAGGCTTCAACACTTCGGGACGGTTGAAGAAAAGAATGAGAACTGATATATCCATATCGTAGTGTATTAGCTAAAGGATTATAGGGAGGCTAATGATTCTTTTATCATATAACAGAATCATTTACAAAGACTCTGCATAGAACACGGCATGTCCACCCCGTTTATCCTCGGGTGGCAGCTGCATGTAATTGCGATAAAGGTCGGTTAGATAAGCATCGGGGTTAGCAGGTGCGCTAAACTCGGCATCTTCAAACTTAATACGTTGTGTGGGGAATATGCTATCCGTGCGGTGCATAATTCCATAGCCATTGTTGTTGAGCGTGTTCGATGTAAAATCACCTTTTTTCTTCAACAAGCATGCCACGTTCCACTGCAATTTGCACCAAGCACGTTTCATGCCGAAGTAGAAGAATTCGACAAACGAACGCCACGAATAATAGTGCTGACTACTCAGTATGGCATTGGCACGACAATAGCCCTTTGTTACGCGTTTAATAAACGACTTTGAGCAACTGGGATAAGGAATCATGGGAAAGATGTCTACATAGAGCCCCTTTCCATAAGCACGTGCAAAGTCATCGCCACCTTCCACCAAAAAAGACTCGGTATCGCGCACCTTATAAATAGGCATGCGCACATTCGGATCAGTGTCGGGAGTTTGAATATAGAGTTGTTTAGGCAATTCACGTCGTGCAGCCTCCACAAATCGTGGCAAATCCTCAAGTCGCATGGCAATGTCTATGTCATCGTCCCAAGGAATAAAACCGCCATGACGCACCGCACCCAAAATGGTGCCGCCATCAAGCCAATAATCTATGTGGTTGCGACTGCAGATGGCATCAATTTCTTTTAATATGCCGAGTTGTTTAAGCTGCACAGCACGGCGGTGCTTGTCAAGATACTGTGTGAGCGCAGAATTATCCATGAATGAGCTAAATTTATTCGTTACGTGTGAACATCCCTTTTTACTTATTGCTTCTTTTTACGTCAATTACCTGTCCGGTATAGTCGGCAAGCAAGCAACGCACAGTAGCGTCTGCCACCACTTCTGAGCGCAGCAAGGTGTCATCGGGTTCAATGCCAAAGTTCTTTACACGCATGGGAGTTTTGGTACGTTCGGGGTTGATGCAATTTACGCGGATGCCCACCGACTCCCACTCTTGCGCCACAGCTTGCACAAAATTCACAATGGCAGCTTTGGTTGAAGAGTAAATACTGTAAAAGGCACGACCACGTGTGTAACTGCTCGAAGTAAAGAAGATTAGTTGACCTTGCGTTTCCTTCAAGTAGTTATATGCCTCAATAGCCACATTCACCGTACCCATATAATTGGTTTGCACGGCTGCTTGAATGATGCCATAGTCCATTGCACAGAGGGGTTCTTTATTGAGCACACCCGCAGTGTTTATTACATAGTCTATTTGACCCTCTTTATCGTAGACCTCCTTTAAAGCACGCGCAACATCCTTGCGATTACCCACATCGGTTTTTGTGAGCGAGCGCGAAAAACTATGTACGCGTGTGCCTGCTTGACGCAATTCGTCTACCACGTCCTTGCCTATGCCATACGAGCCACCAAACACCACAGCCACACGTCCTTGCAATTTTGTGCGGTCGAGTGTTTCGGGCGCTTGCGAGCCACGAAGTTGGAAGAGTTTATCGAGCAAGAAGGTGTCTTCTTTGTAGGTCAACTTCATATTGCTTTCTTCGCCTTCAACCAAGTGTACAGGCACTTCGGGCATATATTTTACGACCACACCACAGTCGTCGGTCACCTTAAAGTCGGGATCTTTAAACGCACGTTTATAAGCCTCGCTAATTACCGACAGACGGAAGGCTTGCGGGGTTTGTCCACGCTGCAAACGTGAGCGGTCGGGGATGGACGCAATATGGTCACCTTCTGCCTCGATAATGGTGTCGACAGCAGGTACAGTCACATCGATTGCCTCGTAAGTTTTAAGAGCTTCGCACACATCGTCGATAATGCGTTGCGACACCAACGGACGTACGGCGTCGTGAAACACCAAGTTCACTTCTTCGCCACCTTCGTAGGCATGAATTGCCGAGAGACTTGAGTCGTAACGCTCTTTGCCTCCCTTCAATATTTTCTTCACCTTTTTCCAACCGTTGCGCAAAACGATGTTTTCTACATCCGATACATAAACGGGGTTCGACACAACCACAATTTCATCGATATGTGGATTGCGTTCAAAGGTGTCGAGGGTATGTTCAATGACCATTTTGCCCGCCACCTTAAAAAATTGTTTGGGAGTGCTAAGCCCAAGACGGCTTCCTACACCGCCGGCCAGCACAATGGCTATATTGCGTATCATGTTTTTTGATTTTTTTCTGAAATAGAGAATCACATCAAGGGCGAGAATCAAACAACCCTTTTCAGTTATTTTTCAAGATTAAACAAGTCGTTACCGTATGCCGATATCATGGGATAGAAAAATCCGTGTATACGTCCTGAAAGTCCGTGAGGTTTTCCGGGATAAACGCGGTCGTAATATTTGCAGCATAGGCAACACAGTCTGAACAAGGCAAAAGGTTTGTGGCTTGTCATTAGACTTGCCATTTTTGCAGGCACAGGCAAGCGTTTGCGATCTGTGTGCTGACTTATATACTGATAGAAGAAACGAAAATTGCGCTTACGCAACAAGTGTAACCGGTGCACGTAGCCCCACACATAGGGTTGCCAAGTGGGGTGCGCCACAGGTTCAAAGAATCCCTTCTTAGGCACACGCGTGGTCACAGACCCTGCATAATGGCGATGCCAATTCAGTGCTTTTTCTGCCTTTACCAATCCGTTGCCCATCAAAGCATGCACACTGAGCCACCAATCATAAAATAGGGTGTAATCCCATTGCTTAATGCCTTTTAAAAATTCGGTTTTCAGCAACATGGTGTGCCCTGGCGTACAGTCATAAAAGATGATATGCTCAAAATCTGTACGCGGTGAAATGTAGTTTTTTAGTGGCAATGTGTAAGTTTCGTCCGTGTAATAGTCTGAAAAACACAAATCTGCGTCACCAATTTTCTCTACCTGCACACGTATCTTGTCAGCGAACCAAATATCGTCTTGATCGCTAATGGCTATCAAGTCTCCCTTGGCACGCAACATGGCGGTATGAAAGTTGCGGTTAAAGCCCAACTGTTCTTCGTTGCGATAAATTTTGAACAAATTGGGGTGTGCGGCACAATAAGATTTTAAAATATCCCATGTGTCGTCGGTAGATCGGTCGTCTTGTACAATTATTTCATACAACGGGTAGTCTTGCGCAAGTATAGAATTTAACTGTTCGCGCAAAAAACGCTCTCCGTTATAGGTACACATTACCACCGAAACTTTCTTTATGTCGGCATTCATCTTGTTCATAGTGAGCAAAGGTATACAATTTTTGTCTATTATGACTTCGAAAATCCCCACATTTTTAATTTGTGTGTAAAAAATATAGGCATCGGGGCATGCTCTCGCAAAAAAACACTACCTTTGCTTGCGCAATAAAAGTGCAAACAAGGGTGGTTCTAATAATTCTGATAAGTTGATTTGTGCCCTATCGTGTGTGTATTTTGGTTAGTGAACGAAGGAGCATAGCGGGCTATGCGACTGAGCGAACTGACAAAAAGACACATACGAGAGGGGGCAAAGCAACTATCAGAATTTTAGAATCTTAAAATCAGAATTTTTAGAACCACCCACAAGCTTAATCTCAGTAAATGAAACGAATACTTACCTTATTTTTGCTTGCCATGATGTTACTGCCTATGGCGGTGGCACAGCAAATTATGCCTAAACGCGAATTTCGCGGGGCATGGATTCAAATAATCAACGGGCAGTTTCAAGGCATGAGTCGCGACCAAATGCAGGCAAACCTTACCCACCAACTCGATGTGTTAAAAAAGTGTGGGGTAAATGCTATCATTTTTCAGGTGCGTGGCGAAGCCGATGCTTTGTATGCCTCTCCGTATGAGCCTTGGAGCCGTTTTCTCACAGGCAAACAGGGCACACCCCCTAACCCCTATTGGGACCCCTTGGCATGGATGGTAAACGAGTGTCACAAACGTGGCATGGAGTTGCATGCTTGGATCAATCCATTTCGCGCCAAAACCAAAACTACCAAAGAACTTTCTGTAACGCACCCTTATGTGAAACACCCTGAACGCTTCTTTGAGTATGATGGATTGTATCTTTTCGACCCAGGATTAGACGTAAACCGCGATTACATCTGCAAAGTGGCAGCCGACATAGTGCGACGTTACGACGTAGATGGTCTGCACATGGACGACTATTTCTACCCCTACCCTGTGGCAGGCGTATCGATTCCCGATGAGCGCACTTACGAAACGCACAAGAATGGTATTAACAACATCGATGATTGGCGTCGTTACAATGTTAATCTCTTTATCAAGGCCATGCACGATAGCATCCGTGCCGTGAAGCCGTGGGTAAAATTTGGCGTAAGTCCGTTTGGCATTTACCACAATGCCAAAGAGGGTTCTAACTTGCCAGGTTCTAAAACAAATGGTTTGCAAAACTACGACAACCTCTACGCCGACGTGCTTTATTGGATTAACCAAGGATGGGTGGACTATAACATTCCACAGATTTATTGGGAAATCGGACACAAGGCTGCCGACTACGATGAACTTATTAAATGGTGGAGCAGATTTGCTGGTGGACGTCCACTCTTTATTGGACAAGACGTGGAACGCACCGTGCGTGCTGCCGACTTGAAGAATCCGCAGATTAACCAAATGAACGAGAAGTTCCGTCTGCAACGCTCTTTACGTGGCATTCAGGGCAGTTGCCTTTGGTATTCTGCAGCCGTAGTACGCAACGAGGGCAACTATGCCACCGCCTTGCAACAAGTTTATCATCGCACCCCTGCCTTGCAACCGCTCTTCCCCTTCCTCGACAATAAGGCTCCCGGCAAACCTACAAAGCTTAAAGCTCAATGGATGCCTAATGGCTACTACTTGTTCTGGAAGGCACCTAAAGATTCTAAAGAAATGGACAAGGCGCGTAACTACGTGATATACCGTTTCAAAAAAGGCGAACGCATCGACTTGTTCAACCCAGAACACATCGTTGACATCACATCCAACACTTGCTACCGCTTGCCCTATGCGGGTGGAAAAAACAAGTATGTGTATGTGGTCACTGCGCTCGACCGTTTGCAAAACGAATCGAAGGCTGCAAAACGCAAGATTAAGTTATAATTTTTCCTGAAGTTTGAAGAAGGTTTTTTAAGAAATAGAGGAAGTTATTTCAAGAATTAAAGGAAGTTAGAAGAATTGTTACACAGCAAAGTATTTGCGGAACTACCATTCCTCTAACTTCCTCTTACTTCTCCCTAACTACCCCTAACTTCCTCCAACTACCTCTTGCTCCTTCTAACTTCCTCTCAAAATTTCCCCGATGAAAGTACTTAAATTTGGTGGTTCATCTGTTGGCACAGCCGAGTCCATCCAATTCGTAAAAAATATAGTTGAGCGAGCAGGTTCGCCCACCATTGTGGTGGTGTCGGCACTGGGCGGAGTTACCGACCAACTGCTTGCCCTCACCCGCCTTGCCGCAAAAGGCGACGAAACCTATGTGGCACAACTCAACGAGTTAGTAACACGACATCACGACTTGATAAACCAAGTTATCGATGCCGATAAACGTCCCCAACTCCTTCAGCGCGTCAACGCATTGCTCGACGAACTACGAAGTATTCTGCATGGTGTATGCCTCATTCAAGACCTTACCCCAAAAACGTCTGACGCGATTGTGGCATACGGCGAACGCATCTCGTCTGAAATCGTTGCGCAACTCATTACGGGAGCTACGCACTACGACTCACGAAAATTCATTAAAACCGAACATAAGGCTGACAAGCACTTGGTGGACTTTAATGCCACGAACGTCTTAGTAAAGCAAACCTTTGCCTCGTTCAACAAGGGCATTGCCGTGATGGGCGGTTTCATTGCCAAAGATGTTGAAACGGGCATTACTACCAACCTCGGACGTGGTGGTTCTGACTATACCGCTGCCATTCTTGCTGCGGCTCTCAATGCCGAAGCTTTAGAGATATGGACCGACGTAGATGGTTTTATGACTGCCGACCCACGCATCATTCCTGGTGCCTTCACTATCGACGAACTGTCGTATGCCGAAGCCATGGAACTCTGCAACTTCGGTGCCAAGGTGGTTTATCCCCCTACCATCTACCCCGTTTGCCAAAAAAACATTCCAATATATGTAAAAAACACCTTCCGTCCTGAGAGTAAATACAGCGTAATACGTCGCGACGCAGCTCCTAGTGGACGCCCCATTCGTGGCATCTCGTCTGTGAGCGACACTTGCACCGTTACCGTGAGCGGTCCTGCCATGGTGGGTGTCATTGGTGTGAACCGTCGCATCTTTACGGCATTGGGCAATGGGGGTATTAGCGTGTTTATGGTAGCGCAAAACTCATCAGAGACCAGTACCACCCTTTGCGTCACACCGCAAGACGCACAACGTGCCTGTGCACTGCTCGACGAGGAATTTGCTGCCGAAATTGCCGATGGCGCTATGAATCCTGCAACCTTGGTTACAGGACTTTCGAGCGTGGCTGTTGTGGGCGAACGCATGCGCCACATGCCAGGCATCGCGGGTCAACTATTCAGTGTGCTCGGTCGCAATGGTATCAGCATCAATGCAACAGCTATGGGTGGACAAGAAATGAACCTTTCGTTTGTTGTAGACCGTAGCCAACTGCGCAAAACCATCAACGTGCTTCACGACAGTTTCTTTTTGAGCGAACACGAAGAACTCAACCTTTTTGTTTGTGGCACAGGAACTGTAGGTGGCAGTTTGCTCGAACAAATTGCTGCACAACGTGAAAAGCTCTTCCGCGAACGAGGACTTAAACTCAATATTGTGGGCGTAAGTGGTCGTAGCCATGCTGCTTATTGCGCCGATGGCATTGACCCTGCTCACTATCACGAAGCCATGCAGCAAGGGGGCGACGGAGGTGTAGAACGCATGATGCACGAAATTGAAGAGATGAACATCTTCAACTCGGTGTTTGTGGATTGCACTGCGAGCCCCGAAGTGGCAAAGCTTTATAAACGCTTGTTGCAGCACAATGTGAACATTGTTGCAGCCAACAAAATTGCAGCATCATCGGCATACGATAGTTATCAAGAACTCAAACATACGGCTCGCGAAAAGGGTGTAAAATTCTTGTTCGAAACCAATGTGGGTGCAGGATTACCCATCATCAGCACCATCAACGATCTTCGTGGTTCGGGCGACCGTGTGCTAAAAATAGAGGCTGTGCTGAGTGGCACGCTAAACTATGTATTCAATACTCTCTCAGCTGAAATTCCTTTGAGCAAAGCCGTAAAAATGGCTCAAGAGAATGGATATAGCGAACCCGACCCACGCATCG
>OBCL01000154.1_pt1 | contig 18900 bp, 26 predicted proteins | sample 1495931 | NCBI WGS metagenome assembly OBCL01 (sample SAMN03418275, study PRJEB22391) | human gut metagenome | biome: human-gut; feature: organic feature; material: feces | host: Homo sapiens | place: Tanzania | collected 2013-01
TAGGCAATTGCAAGAGCCTCAGGAAGTGGAATGGACAACAGGACGATTCCACGCTTTTTTTGTCAATTTATTAACTGGGTTCTGCTTAGAATAAGTTAACACCGATATGAAAGTCGATGAACGTGCATTAAAAGATGTACACACCGTAGGAGGTGGTGAAACTCCTCCCTGTGTTGGATTTACCTCCAACACCCTCCCCAAAGCTCAAAGCACAGTTTCCGCTGAGAGTTCACAAACAGGGGTGTCCACCAGAGGTGTCCATATATTAAGTAAGTCTAAAGTACAAAAGGAGGAAGAAATTCCTCATTGGTATGCTTTACGCACCACCTATGGTAGAGAGAAAAAAGCATACGACTACATGACAGCCAAAGGTATCACGGCTTTCTATCCTACTACAGAAACTGTAAAACTTATAAAAGGTAAGCGTAAAGTTGTTACCGAGTCTCGTTTACCAAACATCTTCTTCGCCTACGGTACCGAAGAACAACTCAAATTTTTTGTTTACGACAACGTAAACCTCCCATTCCTTCGTTTTTATTATCATCATACCCATATTGGCAGCAGAATAGAGAAGACTCCATTGATCGTTCCCGATTATCAAATGGAAAGCCTCAAAATTGCGTGCGCTTCAGAGGAAAATGATATTATCATCGTCTCTGGAGATATCCAGAAGTTTGAGAAAGGACAGTTGGTACGAGTGGTAAAAGGTGAGTTTGAAGGTTTTATGGGAATAGTGGCACGTCATAAAGGACAACAGCGAGTGGGCATTGTCGTGGACAACTTGCTGACCGTCTTGACGGCATACGTACCGAGTGCTTATTGTGAGGTGATAGAAGACAAACAGAAGTAAAAGGTTAATGTACCTTATGATATAGATATAGCAATGATTGTAAAAAAGATATTCACACAAGATTTGCAAATAGCCAAGTCATTGATAAATAAGGATGAAATGGTTACGCGCAAATACTTTTACCAACAATGCTATCCTTTGTTTAAGTCCATCTATGACAACTACTATACTGATTGTGCAAATTGCAAGGAGTTTATAGACGAGATATACATTGTTGTTCTCGCTCCAAGCAAAGCTACAGGAAAATGCCAAATGGAAAATTTCAGAGGTGAGAGCACATTGACAAGTTGGTTGAAGACAGCATGTTTGTTTTATTGCTACAAGCAGTTTGAAATAAAAGGGAAAATGCCCAAGCATGAGCAAATATCTTACTCCAATATAAAAGAAAGTGACGATGACAGTGATAGAACGGATTCCATTTATGGCTCTATAGAGATAGATTTTTCTAATCTCAATCGTCAAGATGCTCTAACAATCATCAAGCAGATGCCAAACAAGCGTTACAGCGAGTTGATACGTCTGCGTTACTTGGAGCTAAAGACAAATGAGGAAACCGCAAAAGAATTGGGTATATCAATGGAGAACTATTATAACAAACATAAACTCGCAAAAGAACAATACGAGCGAATTTTCAGAAAGGAGGTTCGCCATGCATAAGGATTTTATACCACCTGTAAGCATCGAGGAGTTTGCCGCGTATTTGGATGGGAATTTATCCAATGACGAGATGCAAAGGGTGTCGTCTGTGATAGAGAATGATGATGCGATGCAAGACATTGCAGCTAATAATCAATCAGTAGAAGATGCTTTATCATATTACGAGCCTTCTGAATTAGTATTGCCAAACGAACTAACATCTCTCAACTTTGAGATTCCGCAGTTTGATGATAGTATGAACATTGACAATGCATGGGATGACTTAGAGGTAGCAGCTTGTGCTGCTGATACGACATGTTATGACCCAACTGAATACGATGATAGCTTAACTATACCATCCCATGAAGACAATATCGCTATTCAGCATGAAGAATGCCTTGGTGAAATAACAGATGGCTTCAATCATGACTTTTCACAAGAGCATAATGCTTTTGAAAATGATATACCAGAAATAAACGAATAATCAATATGAGTTCAATGCCAGGATGTTTTAGTCCTTATATGTTGATAAGTTCAACACTCCAGTCTGTCTTTGGTTATGACAGACGAAAGGAACAGGACAAGCAAGCCGATATAGCACAACAGCACCAGTTGGAGTTACGTAAAGCACGTGAAGAGTTTCAAGACGAACTTGAAGCACAGAAAGTTGCTGACATGCGAGCTAAAATGGCTGTTGCTCGTCGTTATCGTGCTGAAGAGAAATTCGACCAAACTGTATTGCAACATAGGACGGAAGAGTTGAAAATGTATTTTATGCGTTGTCTTCCCATCAAGCAACAAGCTATACCTATTATGCTTGAAGATGCAAAAAAATACAAGGAATTAGGTTATGACAGCACTTGTCCACTTAACGTTGTGCTACTTCATACAAAGCAAGCGATACTAAGTTATGATGACATTTTTAATGAATTGGATAAGAATCAAGTACAATTAGGAAATCTTAAATATCGTAGATGGTGTGATAAAGATGTAGCTCACAATTCTGCTATATTGAATCTCCATGCCATTATGAGCAACATCCCGACATTGGTTATTTCTCCTTATTTCCAAGGTGGATCTATTCATTATACGGCATCCATGTGGGAAGCGCAATCTGAAGCCAAACCTATGATTCGTCCTCTGTTTTCATATCAATGTCCTATGGAGTATCTATTGCCTGGGCAAAAGTTTTCAGAAGAAGGTAAGAAAGCTATTCAAGCACAGATGGCTTTGGTTTCTACAATCGTTTCGGGGTGTGCAAGGGATAGTTATATGCTGATGACACAAGGAAGCATACCTACTTTGCCTAATTTTTTGAAAAACAATCCACATGTATTGAATAGCTTATTGAAACAGGAGAATAGTCAATTATGTTCCTTCATGCTCAACGAGTATAATAGGATGAACGATTTGCTTGATAAGAGCGATTGCCCATCACACTTGTTGTCGAAGGAGGATATGAAGCGATTGGCTAACGTTGCAGCAGAAGCGACCAAGGAATTGCAATGTTTAACTCATAAATCTATTGAAGCATAGTATGGATCCTATTACAATGATGGTGGCAAGTATTGGGATGCAATTCTTCAATAACTATGCCAATAGTAAAAAGAATGAAGAGATTCAAGAAAAACAACGTGAATTTCAGAGAGCAGCTGCAGAGCATGACTTTGAGCGTATGCGCAAGCTTCAAACTGAGTCTGCCAAACTTGCTTTGGAGTTGGAATCAGAAGTACACAAGGAACGTGTAGAAGACATCAACAGCAACTACGATGCTTTGTTAGACAACTTTGCACATAGTTTTGCCATACAGAACTGGCCTCTGAATGTATTGCCGTTTGTTATGAAAGGCGAGTCGTTTGGTACCCTTTTCAACGGCACTAAATCCATCAATCTGCATTGTATTCTTACACCTTCCAACTGCGATTGGTTCAACAAGAATTTTTATGACGACATCGATTTGCGCTTGGAGGCAGAAATGAACAACAACTGGAATGCTCAAAGCACACACCCTATTGTTTATTATGGAGGAGCTTGGAATCGTAGATCTATGGTAAAGGGAATCTCTGTTCCTAATATCGTTGACTTGGATGACATTGAGCTCCTCAGAGTAAAACTGAAGGATGTCCCTGTCGTTGTTATTACTCCTTATTTTGACCCTTGGCTTCATTTCAAAGTGAAATTATGGGGTATGGGAAAGGATTCTGATGCTCCGTATCGAATAGATATTCCTCATGGTGACGAAGTTGAGTTCTCTCAAAGAATATTCTCTTATGACTATAACAAAGATGAAGTTGACATAACAGAGGACTTTGAAAATACTACAGTAGAGGAATTTGTTCCTTATCTGGAATGCTTAATTGGATTTATTGCAGATAAGTATTTTTGGAGTATGTACAAAATACCACCAATATTGCAGAAAATGAATGTGGTGCAGGCTTTTAAAAGAATAACATCCGAGAACAATGTTAAAAATTTTATCAGCTACACTAACGACGCAAGGTTTGAAATAGATAAATCAATAAGATATCTTTATGCAATACAAAATACGATACCACAAAAAGTTTATGATGAATTAAATGATTATCAAATAGCAGCAATAGGCAAAAATAAGAATATCAATATACATGACATCGAGATTCTTTCCGAGTTTGCGTCATTAACTAATAAGAGAAATGAGTATAGTTCTATAATTGATTCTTTTTCAAAGAGATTTTTTGAAGAATTAGAAGTTATAGAGAATGTGGACATGTCATATGAAACGATTTGTGGATTGATAGAACAATTAAAAAATGATGCGTTATATCCTCAGTATTTCATTTTTTGTAAATGGAATGATGATGCTATTATCGGTGCTTTTTACACAGATACACTGGAAGAATGTATCTACGAAAGGAGTAATACTATAACATACTTTGCCTTTCTGAAAAAAGAAATTAATAATATTTCATGTGATAGAAAAGGAGAAGCATTCTACTCTTTAGATTTAAAAGATAATTATAATTTAAACTTATTCAATATGAAAACAGACAAAAAAAGACTTTCTCTCAGAGAAAGAGTCGCTTGTAAGCTCGAAGAGAATGCCAAGCGTTTGAGAGGTTATTGTGAAAGAAAATCACAAGCAAGAACTAATTCCGACCCATGGGGTGAAGACAGTCCTAAAAAAAATATGGATGAGTTAGAGAGTATCTTGGCTTATTTCGTATCTGGGGTTGATAATGGAGACATCGCATTTAAGAAAATGGGAAACAGTATGTCAATAAGTTGCATACTAAATTGGCTTGATACAATTGACGATGACTCCGTCAACGGAAATAATCAAGTTTACGTTATTCGAGGAATATACGCAGAAAAAAATAAAGTTTTATACTGTGTTTTCTTGGCACAGAACGACCAATTCTTATTAAAGAATACATCAAAGTATTGTTTCATTTGTGACTCTGAGCCAGATGAAATGAAGCAATTGTTTAATGGTAAATCTATATATGTAATTCCTTTTGAAAATTAATATACGATGGGACTATTTAGTACAATGTGGGATGGAGCAAAAAATCTTGCTGGAAAAGCATGGGAAATTGTTTGCGAAGTCGCTGATTTTTTATTTGAAACGGTTTTTTGGTTAGTTGAAATTGTATTCTCTGCAATTGACGCTTTCTTTGAATGGATTGATGATATGATAGACTCTATCATTGAATCAATTGGTGATTTTTTCAGTGGAGGAGATAGTGAAGGTGGTATATTACCACCAACTCCAGAGGTCATAAATGTAATCGAGAAGTATGATAAAGAATATGGAACAACATATTCAAGAAAGGCAAGACAAGGCAAAGGCTCTTTAGGTTATGTAACTGATTCTTCTGGAAATATTCGTGGAGCAAAAATTATTGGATCAGAAAAGGGATTTGATTCGACAATAGGCGCAGCACATAAACGAAACAGAATATATGCATCCAAAATTACTGATTAATGAAAATGACAGAAAATAGCTATTTTTGGTACTCCATATGCCTAGTATCTTTAGGCTTAATTACATATGGAACATATCGTATTGTTAAACATAAAAAGGTACTCACAGATACTTTTAACAATTCCGATATACAGAGAGTAAATGTTATATCTCTTAAATCTGTGATAGAATGGATAGACAATGTGATTAACGAAGAATTATCGCCTTACAAGACGTTGGAAGTAAATATATTTCCTAACCTCGCAACCAAAGAACTATTAGGTGATAATTTAAAATTACCACGTAAGGATATAGATCGTTGTTATATCATTATTATTCATGAAACAGGAACACAGAAAGTAATCAAGAGAAAATTGGTTGTTAGCAATCATGTAGCCGAAGATTTGGCAGCAATCAAAGAAGGTAAAATTTTTAAGTTCCCAGTTGAGTAATGATATTAGAAATTTTAGCAATAACATTATTGCTTGCAGGAGCATTAGTTTTATACGTTGATTATGTTACAGAAAGTACATTACGTTCAAAAATTGGCGAAGAAGTCCCTGAGACTATTTATGCTGATGTTCAAAATATCACCCATAAGTATGATACCGAGTATGGTACAACGTATCACTTAAAAGCAAGGAAAACTGACGGTACGACAAAAGATGTAGAAGTTAAGTGCAAGGGTGGTAATGTTAATAAATATACAAGAATAAGAATATGATTAATGTTAGGTATATAAGACGGATACAAAATTGTAATTCTGCTATAGAAGTTAATTCTTCTTTAGCAATAGTGGAAAAGCAATTAAGCTCGATGTTGCAAGATAAAAACATAGAATACTACAAAAAAAGTCAATCTGAAATTGTTGTAACATTAATTGTAAATCCGACGGATAAGGATTTGATTGGGAGTTATCAGCATTCTGATTATGTATATTCTATTTTGTCTCAACAATTAGAAGGAGACGCTCATTTGTATTCAGTTCGAAATCGATTGGGGCGTATTGATATTCCAAAAAAAATCAATCAGCTTTTGATAGTAATTGGTTTAACTGAATATTTTGTGAATTCTGAAGGGAGTGAAGACTCAGAGGATAATGAAAAGCCTGCTTTTTATTCAAAAGAACCAAAATGGAATTTCAAGGACGTAATATTAAATGAAGATACGAAACAACGTATATTCCGTGCATTGTCAATTATTGAAAATAAAGATATTATTTTCAATAAATGGGGATTCTCGAAAATAGATAAAGCAACCAAATCGATTCTCTGTTTCTATGGACCTGCTGGAACAGGTAAAACAATGACTGCTGAGGCTATAGGCGATTATCTTCACAAAACTATTGTGCATTCTAGTTATGCAGAGATTGAGTCGAAATGGGTTGGAGAAGGAGCAAAAAATCTTCATGCAATATTTAAATTTGCAGAAGAGAATGATTCTGTTTTGTTTTTCGATGAAGCGGACTCTTTTTTAAGTAGCAGAATTGAAAATACAGAGAGTAGTTCTGACAAGCACTATAATAGGATGTCAAATGAACTCTTCCAATTATTAGAAGAGTTTAATGGCTGCGTTATTTTTTCAACAAACTTACTAAAGGATGTAGATGAGGCTTTTAAGTCTAGAATAATTGATTCTATTAGATTTAATTTACCCGATGTTGAAAAAAGGACGTTGCTGATTAGATCTATGATTCCAAATGAATTTCCCATCAACAAAATTAATGAGGAAGATTTGTTGGCTTTATCAAAACGTATAGAAGGATTTTCTGGAAGAGATATAAGAAAAGCCATGTTGCTTTCATTATCAGGTGCTGCTATTAAACAGAAAGAAAAAGGAATTGAGATATTTTCATTCTCAGATATAGAAGAAGGATTCAATGAGGTATTGTTGTACAAAGAACATATGTCTGCGGAATCTGGGGAGATCCCTACACAAGTCGTATCAGATTTAGTACAGAAACAGAAATTACACGAAAACATCATTGACATCGCTATTTACGCAATTTTGAGTGATGGCGTTATACAAGAACAAGAAATAGAGTTGTTAAATCAATTGTCTATGGCATTTTTTGGGGTTCCTGTTAACGAGCCTATAGAGACTCCTTCTAAGTCTCTTGAGACAATATGTGAAGAAACCAAAGAAGCTATTGATAAAAAAGCAATTATAGAAACAGCTGTTAGGGTTGTATGTATTGATGGCAAACTAGAAGAAACAGAACGCGAGTTCATTTGTAAATTAAATTCTTTATTAGGAATCCAGTGCGAACAATCTAAAAACATCATTGATTACGCCGAAAAACTAACGAACCTCAATAAAGATTGGAGTAGTATGGATTTTGATTGTAAATAATAGCATATGCTAACATTCGGTCCCAAAGTACAACAGACGGATTTCGATACCAATATCTATCAAGGGCGTGACCCTATTTGTGCAATTCGTTGCCAAGAAATGATATTGCGTGACTACGGAATCCAAATTCCTAAAGAGGAATTGACGGCATACGCAACAGAGCAGGGTTGGTACCACGGAACTGGTACCAAGCCCAGCGATGTCGGAAATTTGCTTGAAACGTGTAATGTCGGTACACATTCTCAACATTGCGATTCAGTGTATGACCTTATCAATGAGTTGAAAGAAGGTCATAGGGTTATTGTAGGTGTTGATGCTCATGAATTGTGGGCTGAGCCTGGAACTGAAGAATATGAGTTCTATCGAAATCTAACTAATGCCGACCACGCTCTCATCGTAACGAGTGTAAATATAGACCCTTCCAATCCTGAAAATTCAACGGTTGTACTGACAGACCCAGGTACAGGCTCTATTTTGGAGTATGGTTTTGAGAAATTTGCCCATTCATGGAAAGACTCCAACTATTTCATGATGGCAACGGACGAGCCTGCTCCATATCAGTACAATGCAGAGACGCATTGTATGGAAGTGTCGAACTTCGCGACGGATTTTACATTACAAGAGTTTCCTTTCCACAACGAGTTTACTAACATTTGGGAAGTGGATGACTTAGGATATGTGCCGTATTATGAGGATGGACATTTGTTGTCCATTACAGATAATTTGTCATACGATGATTTCACTTCAGCATACGGCAATGATAGTTTTGTAATCTTAGATGACTCTCTAAATGTGTATGACAATGCTGAAAGTTTGGTTCATGTGGACTATACAGACGGCGGAATCGTTACAGATGTGATGCCGATGGACAATCTCTTTGACTATTGGAATGACTCCACACAAGAGGATATGTCTCTCGGTGGTGATAATTGAACTTATAAACAACAGAATGCTTATGGATGAAATGGATTTAGGGTTGGATGACTCCTTGATGTCACCAATAGAAGGATTGGAGAGCGGAACTGTTGATGATTCGTTGGGAACATCAGGAGCAGCCCACAGCCCTTTTAGCTCAGGCTTTGACGCGGAACATCCAATGCTTTCATACGAAGAACTACGTAATGCTGGCTTCAGCGATTATCTTGCGCATAATATAGCAGAGGGTCTAAGCCACTCTTATTCAGACAAAGAACTGTTTCATGTTCTTTATGAATCGGACGACCCTGTTGCCGCCTACAACGAAATGATGGAAGACAAAGCGCAAGTCGCATTAGATAAGGCGGATGCGCTAATTGCTGACATTGAAAATAGTGGTTTGCTCGGAAGTTCGGCTGGTGAACCTATCGGTGATGATGTGGCCCACTACAACGAAACATCTTCGTTGAACAATACCACACAAAACGAGCAAGAACTTGGCTTGGCAGATTGCTGGCCTCTGTGCAAGGCATTGACTGGTTCTGTCACCAACAATGCAGATTATGGATTTCACGCTTAAAATTTTATAATATGGAAGAAGATATTTTGAACATTGAAGAGCCCCAGATTGACGATCTTCAGATTGACGAACCGCCAATCATAGAAGAAGACGATACACATTCTACTATCGGATTAGAAGAAGACAGTACCAATACCCCAATTATTCCACCATCTGTTTCTGCACAAGAAACAACGAATGCAAATGAAGACTTGTATAATCCCCAAAGTTCGACTGAAAAAAACGTAGAGGATGAGGATGAAAAGGAATTGGGTTCGGGCGATTGTCGTTCTGAATGCAAATACAATACAGGTGCGCCATGGAAGTCATCTGATTATGGGTATTCCGATTAAACATCATGCATAAATTCTCTACATCATCCGGCAAGCAACTTTGGTATGATGTCAAGAACAATAGGATTGACATCTGGACTCCCGAAATGGAAGCAGAGGTCAGTCCTATTGTTCGTTTTAAGGCACCAACGGCTATTGATGCCAGTAAAATAACGATGTACACCATCGAGATGACGCAGCAATGCAACCTTCGTTGTTCTTACTGCTGTTTTTCTGGTGATTATAGGGACAGACGAGCTCACAATGCAAAAGGAATCTCGTATGATACTCTGCAAAAGGCAGTTGACTACATCAATAGACATTACGATAAAGAAGCTGAAGAAATAACCATCTGCTTTTATGGTGGAGAAACCTTGCTGGCAAGAAAGAAAATAGAATGGCTGATTTCGGAGTTGCAGACAATCTTTAAAGCGAAGGTGCGCTTTTCGTTCTCCACCAATGGACTGTTACTGACAAAAGAAATTGTTGATTGGTTGAATAGTTTGCCAAACGCTGTTGTTAATGTCACGATTGATGGCAACAAGATTATGCATGACGCACATAGGAGAACCATCTCTGGTGCTGGCTCATACGACATCATTATCAAGAATTTACGACTGTTTCGTGATGCATATCCCGATTTTTATAGAGATAGAGTTAGATTCTTGTCTACTGTATATTCGTGGAACGAAGTTCTCAAATTGGCAGATGTTTGGGACGAAGAGCTTGCGTTGAAAGAACACTATCCTGTACATATTTCGCACATCATACCCAATTTTAACGACAAATCACGAGTGTACGACACCTGGGAAGTAAAGAACATTTTCTATAAGAAAGCATTTGAGGCATATAAGCAAGGGGACAAAGGCATCTTGGCAGGATGTTTTCAAAAGCTTATAGACATTGTAGATAACAGGAACTATCTAATACTCCGTTCTGAACTCAACATTCAAACATGCTATCAAGGCTTGTTTTCAATGTTTATCAACGTAGATGGAGATTTATACGCTTGCGAGAAATTCTGTGGCGGATTAAGTGTTGGTAATGTTAAGGACGGCATCAATGAAGGTAAGGCATTTGCTCTCCTCAATCAGTTTACCGAAAGAAAAAATCGTCTATGCTCTTCATGTTGGGCACAACGTTTTTGCAGAATGTGCATGACAAGCCTGAACCACACTGATGCCGAAATAACAAAAATGTGTGATATGGAACGTGACACCATAGAGTTGGCTTTGAAATACTATTGTGAATTAAAAGATTGGGAACAAATAAATCATAAAAAGAAACAGATATGAACATATTATCAATATTTTCAAACATTGGTGAAGGCGATACTATGTATGTAGTTATTGCTATTATTGTGATACTCCTTCTTTGGGGATTTACTAAAATGATGAACAAAAAATAAATAGCAAATGGGATTATTGTCTGATATATTTGACTTTCTGTCCTCTTTCACTGACGATTCGTACATAGAGGAAGCTAAGGTTTGGGGAGATAGAGTTTGGAATAGTTCTTCTAACAAAAAGTCTGGGACATTATCCTTGAATTTTGTAGATGATCGTTTGTATAAGCAGATGCGCATTATCTTTTATGATGGAAATATTGCAAATATAACCAATGAGGATGATAGAGGATGGAGTTTTTCAGAAAAACGGCTTACTCGTTTTCAGAGAAAACAATTGAGTGAAGAAGGAATTGTTGAGATAAAAAGATATAAACATTGACTTTTATGATATTTGATGATTTTTTTATTCCTCCAATAATATCCGGAATTTTTATTGATGAAATAAAAATGTCTTTACCTAAAGATGAAATTAAGAATGGCAATATAAATGATGCTGTACCCCTCATAGCTATAGAACGTCACAGACTACTAACAGATGGAGAAGGTATTACTACCTTAGTTGGCTTTCAAGGTTGTCCTCTACGGTGTAAGTATTGCATAAATAAACAGTGTTGGGAACAAAATGTCACAGCTTATTACACTCCAGAACAGTTATATGAAGAAGTAAAAAAAGATAATCTATATTTCCTTTATACACACGGTGGTATAACATTTGGCGGTGGTGAGCCAGGACTTTATCCCGATTTTATTCAGACTTTCAAGAAAGTATGCCATTCCGATTGGAAAATCAATATAGAAACTTCATTGAATTTCTCGATAGAAAGTCTACAAAAGTTGCTACCGATTATCGATTGTTGGATTGTTGATATAAAAGACTTAGATGAGACAATTTATAAGGTCTATACAGAGTGTAGTAATGAGCAAGTCCTTTCCAATCTGAGGTATATATCAGAGCATGGATATACTGATAAGGTTCAGATACGCCTTCCTCTAATTCCTGCCTATAATACTAATGGTGATAGAGAGATCTCAGAAAACAGATTACGAGAAATGGGATTTGCTAACTTTGACAAGTTTGCCTATAAAACAGAAGTTAAAGCAACTTCATTGTCTAATGCTAATCATCATGATATTAACTATGGAAAGGCTGTATGTGAGGTGTTGAAACAAGCGAGAATAGGATTAGCAAAAGAGTTCTCTATAAAGTATGAGCCACATCATTGTAACCATTTACAATGTAAAACAGGTTCGTGCCCTGTATGTGAAAAAGAATTGTCATGGTTAGAAAGTCAAATAGAAAAATTTTAGGAATTATGGATTGTATAAATATATTAGACGCAAAACAAGCAATTATTAAATTGCTAAAGGACTATGACAGAAATAATAGAAAAGAACGTTGTTCTGAAGTACTAGTCAAAAATAGTAATAAACGGTTTTATCCTACAGCGTTGCGAGTAACATTATCGCCTAATGTTGAAAACGATGCTGAGAGTGTGATTGTTGACGTAGTTTGCCTCATTCTAAATAATTGGGAAGAGCCACAATTTAGTCGTTATACACTTGGAACCACAATATCTGAGTTATGCGCTAATTGCAAAGATACGTCTAAGTTGGAAAGATGGCTATGTAATGATAAATCAAACGGATTTATTTTTCCTAAAAAAGATTTAATTATAGAAGATTCGACAGTAACTTCGTTTTCAAAAGATGACGTTATTACGACATTTGACAAGATAGACGAGTTCTATCAAACACTAATAAGCGATAATGTTGGAGAGAGTGATGCCAAAGATTTTGAATTATCCGCAGATGATATACAATCATTAGTTAATGATATTTCAAATGAACTAACAAAATAAATCACATTATGTTTAAGGAATTAGGAGCTTTAATAGATGCCGCAGGTGAAGTTGCTGCAAAAAGTCTAAGAATTTCAGCAAATGCTGTGAAAGAAGCATTGTCTGATAAAGACGACGAGGGTGACCATCTTATGGGTTGTTTGGTGGAGAATTCAGATCGTTTCCGTGAATTAGAATTAGGTGAAACAATAGACTTAAAGGAGTATAAATCTAAAGATGGATCTATAATAGTCAATGCGAATGAAGTAGATGAAGATGAATAGGTTTTACTTGGCTTATGAAGTAAAAACAACAAGGAAAGACTTGTAAACCATGACAACATCAAGGTTTGCAAGTTTTTCTTTTTCTGTGATAGATTGGTTACTTTTCTCTCCTCTATAACATTGATATGTATCACAACAAAAACATAAAAGACATGAACAAGCCAAGAATTATAGACACTGAGGTTTTGAAAGATAAGTTACATGAGTATGCTATCAAGGTTGGACGTATTAGTGCTCGCCCACTCTTGTTGCTATATTTCATCATGGTGAGCAAGGACACTCCAAAGAGCGACAAATTGATGATTCTGTCAACCATATCCTATTTGATATTCCCTGTAGACTTGATTTCTGCTAAGCGTCTGCCTATTATTGGATGGATAGACGAAGTGTTTTCGCTATCTGTCGCTTATCAGAAAGTGAGCAAGAATATCACTCCTGAGATAGAGCGAAAAACAGACGAGCTACTTGATACATGGTTCCCGGAATATACCAACTATATTGAAGTCTTTGATTGATGATAGAATAGTGTGTGAAACACAACATTAACATTTAATATAGAACACCTATGGAAGTAAAAATAAAGTATTCAGAGTTTCAAGATTATATCTTACAGAAATTCAATAAAGAAGTGGCGTTGGCGATTGTCGCTCCATCTACAGTTTCCGTGTCAACGAAAATAAAAGTTTTAGGCTTTGCGAAGAGTATTGGTGTAGAGCTGTGTGTTGAGAAAGTTGATGGTTCCAACCTACACATAGCATATAGTGGTAAGTTAGGAGTTAAAATGCTTATAACTCCTGCCATTTCTTTCTTGAAGAGGGTTTTGCCAGACAAAACGAACTTTATAACTCAGAGCTCAAACAATCGAGTAATCGTAAACCTGGCAGAAATAGATCAGTTGAAAGGTGTGCTTGAAAAGGTAACACTGAAGAATATATGTTTTGATGAAGAGCATGTTATCATTGAGTCTTCCTTGAACATACCAAATTGTAAGTAGGTTTATAGCCAGACACATTCATAATTCGATTATGTTTACTACGCAGTTTTGGCTCATTGTTATAGGCATTGCTCAAATGATTGGTTGCAGTTGGATTTTCAGTAAATTCCAAAAACGGACTTACAAACAGGAAATCCGAAGCAGACATTCTTATGTCTTGTTGGCTAAGTTGCTGGCAGAAGAAGAAAAATTTAGGTGCAACATCAGTAAATGCAATGAGGATAGTACAGGAGAAGTGTATCTTGGTTTACCGGAAGGGGTAGTAAAGGTGTTTTCTCTTGGAAATGGTAGATTTGCTATTTCTCTTGTTGGGGCTGTTATTATAAATGACTTGCATGTAGACATGGCTCGTGAGATTTGTAAGGATTTGAACACTACGGAGAGTAGAGTAAGGTATAGCGTTGGCTTTGAACCGGCTTTTTCCCAAACAGGAATTTCTATTACTTGTGACTTTGAGGAAGATGGCGACGATGAAACTACCGAATACGATATTCTTAGTTATGCCAAGACATATTTAGAGCCAAAGCAACAAGAACTACAAACAATATGGACTCAGAAAATGGAAGAAATGCAATAATACAAAAATATAAAAGACATGAACACAAATAAATATTTCAAGTTAGGCTTAATCACAATGTTTTTAGCCTTTTTCGGACAGTTGTCCTTCGCCCAAGAAGTGATAGTGGCTGACACTATTGACGCAGAAGAAGCATTTGGCAAAAAGCCCATCACCCAAGTACCATTGGAACAATGCGAACGGATAGACACTTGTAGCATTGCCAAGTTTGCCGTTGTTTCAAAATGTGGCAAACAGGGTATCTATGACTTGGAGAAGCATGAGAATGTAACGGAGATAGATTTAGATGTTGCAGGTTTCTCACGTCGTTATGTGTCAGAAGATGGCATTGAGGTATTCTACTTCTATGTAGAAAAAGGGATTGAGCGTGGCACCATTGGCGTGGTTGGAGAAAACAATCAAACTGTTGGTGTATGGATGGACAATCCTGAATATGTAGCAAAACTTGATGAATGCACGACAATAGATAGCGTGATGGCTCAAAAATGCCAAGATGTTTTGTCTGAGGGGTTGAAAATGTTGAATGGAACATACGGACAGATTGCTGTTATAGATGCACAAACAGGAAGACTGAAATCATGGGTTGCATTGGAGAAAGATAGAGATGATTATTCAGAGGGCAAGCTATTGAAACAAGCATGTAGTCCTCGCATTTTGACACTTGTAGGCATTACTCCTATGTTGGCAGATATCAATGGTTCACTCAATGACATGATGGATTTGTGCGGTGGCATATATAATATAGGTGACAGCATCAGCATTCGTGACCATAACTGGCGGTCTGGCGGTTATGGTGTAATGACTTGTCGCCAAGCATTGACACATAAATCTAACGTGGCTATGTTCAAGAAACTCTTGGTAAATCGTGGCGACAATGCTTTTGGTATATGGAAGAAAATGACAAGTGACGAAAAGCAAACAAACGCCATGGAATTGGCTGCGCTCTTTAATGGTGTCTATCAGAAGAATACTCTGACATTCCCGACTTTGCAAGGGGACTCAGTTACAGAGGAAACTTACAATAATATTACGCCTTTAGGACGTAAATATCTGCAAGAGGTATTGATTGGTCTGAACAAAGGGAAAGGCATACAAGCATCTTATGCCCCAAAGAAAGTGGATATAGCAGGAGTATATGGCAACTATCAAGGCAAAGAACTTGAAAACGGTGAACATGAATTGGCAGAAATGTCCTTTGTCGGAGTTTTTCCACGCAAGAAACCTCGCTATGCCTTGGCTGTAATCATCAATAGACCGAATGAACAAACTCATGGTCCAAAGGATTTAGCCAATGGCATCGTGAATAATCTTGTGGAATGGTTGTCTAAACATTAACACTTGGAAATTATGGAAGAGGTTATCTACAAACATGAAACGAATGGTGAGTTCACAGGAATCTATGCGCAAATAGAAGATGGCAAACTCACCATTACCGAGCAAGATATGGGTGAATTTGAGAAAGAATATTCAAGAGACGGCGAGGTTGAGTCTTTCGTATTCTTTGATGTGGCAAATACCAATCGTCTGATGAGGTCTTTGCACGCATCTGACGACTATAGTCTTATCGAATCATTAAAAAAGAAGTTCAAAAAACATGGGAGTTGCATGAAAAGCGAGATCTGCTATTATTGCGATGAACATGACATCAAGTATCAAACACAAGTATATTATTGATAGAACAATATGACACAGCAAGCCATGATTCCCATATTATTGAATATAATATTGTCGGAAATATTACGTTACAGATAGATTAGAGGTTACATTTGCCTCTATACTATCATAAACTAAAAATAATCGTAATATGGAGATAAGATATGCAACAATAAGCAAGACTGGTAGAAGGCATAATAACGAGGATGCTTACAAGGTCATTGATATGCCACAAAACAACAGGTTTATGGGAATAGTCTGTGATGGCATGGGTGGTCATTCCTTTGGAGAGACTGCCAGTGAAACGGTATGCAATACTATATCTGACTTTTGGAAGAAGCATATCAGTACGCCCGATTGTGACTCAAAGGTAAAACTCGCTTGCAAGAAAGCAAGTTGTGCCATTGATCAAAAGGCATTTGAGCTTCATCATGCAGAGATGGGTACGACTATGGTCATGGTAAGTATTGAAAACGATGTGGCAACCATTGCGCATATTGGTGATAGTCGCTGTTATGTACAAAGACCTGGTGATGGATTACTTTATCAGACAAAAGACCATATCCGGCTTGATTTTGGATGGGAGATTGTTGCCAAGTGCTTCTTCTCTTACCGCCCAGAAGTGGCAGTACCAGACATCCGACAAATCAAACTACAGACTGGTGACAGAGTTTTACTTTGTTCGGATGGACTATACAAAAGCATGGCTCCTGACATTTTGCAAGCAAGGATGATGGATGACAAACCATTGGAAGAGATACTTGACGTTTATGATTTCCTTTGTAAGAAACAAGGAGATGACAATTATACGGCAATATTGATTGAATGTTTCTGAATATAGGGAAAAGAATTATGAAGACTCGTTATACATTGTTTGTATTGGGTGTTGCACTGTTATTGATAGCTTCTTGTAATAGAGAAGATATAAGCATAACCTATTTCAAACAACTGCAAAGTACTTCTGACAATACCAACAAGGAAGACTCCTTGATGATGCCTTGTGGATTTATAGAATATGACTCCGTTCGATTCTCGGATGGTTCATATGCTGTGCATCGTTTGCAATATGCACCGCAGAACAGTCTGACGGAGTTCTTTGATAACAAGGGACGAACGATTGCCACGATAGCAAGGGCATCGGAATGTTATGCACAAACTCTTGTGTATGATTACGATGATGAAGGACGGTTGTCTCATCTCCTCCAATATAAAAGTGAAATCTTTGAAGGCTTGGATTCAGACAGCGCAAGTTATGGAAGGAATAAAGATGGGTATCTTGGCTTTCGGCAAATGATAGCAGATATGGTTTATGAACATCCTGACACTGCAAAATACCAACAGACGAACATTGAATATGATAAAGATGGCGATGCTGTAAAAGCCTATATGGTATATGGCAGTGATAGCATTGTTGCACCAAGCGGATATAAGTTGACCATAGCGGTAAAACCTTGCCTGAGTTTTTGGCAGAGCGACTTGCATGGTGGCTTTTATATCTTCCATGTGACAATGGAACCTAAAAGAAAGGATTTGCAAAATTATAAGGTTTGCCGATTTGCAGATTATCTGCCCTCAATGGAATCGGAATATCGGAATGGGCGCATCGTCAAAACAGTATGGCACCATGATCCATGTATAGAGTCAGATGATAAAGACCTTGTCTTCATTCCAATAATAACTGATGACTTGAATGTGTATTCCGTTACGTGGGAGGATGGCAGCAAGCATCAACGTGTATATAAAGACGGGCTATTGGCATATAAGCAAGAAATCAGCAGGTATGGTACTGCGTTGAAAAAGGAAACGTACTCTTTCCTATCAGACAAAAAGGTCAAAGTTACATTTGAGACCATTGATTATAGAACCAAAGCATTGAAGACAATATCAACTTCAGTCATGAATGTTCCTAACATGGAAAAGTTTCGTGAGGACATGAATGTAATCAGTGGAATTTACAGATGGGAAAATTATTACAACAAATAAAAACTTACGGATATGGACAAGAATAATTTAAAGGATGCCTACGATATAGGTGAGAATATGGCAGTGTTTAGTGGTGAAGGAAGAAGTTACACCATCATCAATAAGGAAACAGGTAAGACAAGGCAACTTGTAAGTGAAGACGGAAGCCTTCTTGTGACAGATAACGAGATTGACTTTGATGCAATATATAAGGGATGTCCTGATTTCAATGGATGTAAATCTGTTCGATATTGGTTCGGCAGATATGACAATTTCAGAAATGGTGTTTGTGCCATCTGCTGGACAATATATCCCGATGGACGCTACTTTGCTGATGAGGATGGTTTCGGAATGGAAGATAATGACGAAGAGAATGCTTATTGCATTATCAATAAGGACTTGGAAATCATCGTGCCTTTTCAACCAATGGACGATGTAAAGGAAATGTTGAAGAAATACGAGAAGTAAGTATGTTAGTTGTACATCCAAAAGACAGAACGACTTCTGTACTCTCTACACTATATGAGGGTATGGATGCAAATATGGTTAGCAGTAATTGCTCTAATAAAAAAATGGAGCATTTGTTGCATCATGTTTCTACACAAGAACGAATCATGCTACTTGGACATGGCTCAGACAAAGGGCTGTTCTATCGAG
>OBCL01000156.1_pt1 | contig 18575 bp, 10 predicted proteins | sample 1495931 | NCBI WGS metagenome assembly OBCL01 (sample SAMN03418275, study PRJEB22391) | human gut metagenome | biome: human-gut; feature: organic feature; material: feces | host: Homo sapiens | place: Tanzania | collected 2013-01
CGGTAGCTAATTTCAATACATCGTTGATAGTCTGCGCAGCCGCACGATGAATATCGTCGCGGGTAATGACAGACACAATCTTAGGTGACTGCTCTACAGTCATCGGCGCACGAGATCCGGTAACGCTCACCGCATCTAGCTCGTAAGCCTTTCCGCCCTTGTAGAGGGTAGAATCAACCTTGGCTCCCTCTGTGCTTACGCCTGCTGCCTTGGCATGGCTCAGGGTAGCAACGCTGAGTGCACCAACAAGTACCTCTCTTCCCAAAACTGCGAAGAGTGAGTAATTCTTGTTAGAGAATCGGTTGAACTTCAAGCTGTTGCGCTTGTTGAAAATTGTTTTGTACATTAAATAAAATGTTTATAAATGAATAATAAATCGAAGCCGCAAGCCTACTCGGTTTTCGGCATTCGGGGTGCAAAGGTAATGCCTTTCCTTGAAATGACAAAGCAAAATGTGATTTATTTTTATCCTGCATGTAAAGATTTAATCTGAATCAAGAGCGATTGTCTTGCTATATTTGACGGAAAGGGGGTTAAAAAAGGCGTTTTCCGCCAATTATAAGCGTATACTTGGCGGAATGTGGGTTAAAAAATGTATTTTCCGCCAATTATACCGATTGGTTAGATTGTCGGGAGTTGTTGCCAATACGTATTCTTGTCAGATGAAAGATTATACTGCTTTGTGAATAATTGTAAAAATGGGTGATTTTTTACCCATATCTCATAAAAAAACATAGATATGGGTAAAAAATCGCCCATTTTCTTGTTTTTGTGGGAAAAAGATGATATATTTGCACGCAAAAGAAGTTAGCAAAAATATGGTATCTTATAATAAACTGGTAGGTAGAGAACGAGAGTGCAAGGAATTGCAGAGAGTAATGAACTCTGATCGCTCGGAATTTGTGATAGTGTATGGACGGCGAAGAGTCGGTAAAACCTTCCTTGTCGACCAATACTATCAGGGAAAGTATGACTTTACATTTGTGGGTGGACATAATCTTTCTCGCCAAAGACAGCTGACTAATTTTTCTAGAGCCTTGAAGAAATATTCGGGTGTAAAACCTGATAAGTTTGCTGATTGGTTTGATGCATTCGATGCACTGGAAGATTATCTTGAATCACTAGACGAGAATAGAAAGAAAGTGATTTTTATTGATGAGATGCCCTGGATAGATACCCAAAAGTCTGACTTCGTGTCTGCTTTGGAGAACTTCTGGAATGGTTGGGCAGCTCGTCGTAGCGATATCGTGTTTATCGCCAGTGGCTCTGCCACATCTTGGATGGTAGATAATCTGATAGAGAACCAAGGGGGACTGCATGCTCGAATCACGAGCAGCATCTATATCCGTCCTTTTACGCTGAAAGAAACAGAAGAGTATTTGCTGAGGAAATATTGCAAGTGGGATAGGTATCAGATATTGCAATGTTACATGGTGTTTGGTGGAGTACCGTTTTATTTGAGTTTGATCAACCCACAAGATAGTTTGGTGCAAAATGTAGATAGATTGTTCTTTTCGCATAGTGGCATCATGAGGAGCGAGTTCGACGAATTATATAATGCATTATTTAGCAATGCGGAGTTATATATCAATGTGGTAAAGGCTTTGGCAAATCATCATGGTGGAATGTCTAGGGCAGAGATAGTAAAGGCTGTTGGGGTGAATGGCGGTACACTTTCGCGAGTGTTGACGAATCTGGAGCGATGTGACTTTATCTCCCGAAGCCACAACTTCGGGTGCAAGACTAGAGAGGCTAATTATCGCTTGATCGATTTCTACACCTTATTTTATTATAGGTTTATCGCTCAAGACACATCGGGTGATGAGCAATGGTGGAGTCACAACTTTGAGTCTCGGTTGGTATCTACGTGGCAAGGCTTGACTTTTGAGATTGTGTGCTTGGTGCATACGGATGCCATTAAGAGAGCGCTTGGAATCTCAGGTATGGCAACTGAAGTTTCTTCTTGGCGCAAGATGGCAAGTGCTGGTCAACGAGGTGCGCAGATCGATTTGGTGATTAAGCGTGCTGACCGCATCGTCCATTTATGTGAGATGAAATTCAGCAAGGGAGAATATCATATCACAGAGGCTTATGAGCAACAACTGCGAGAGCGCATGGAGTTGTTCCGTCTGTCTACGAAGACGAAGCTCTCGCTTGTCAATACTTTTGTTACGACATACGGTGTGGCAGATGGTAAACATCATAGTATCGTGCATAGCGAAATGACGATGAAGCAGCTGTTTGAGTAAAAAAGTTCCTCGGTAGGACAGCCTTTCTACCGAGGAACTTTTGATATTTAGTTATGTACTTTTGACTTTAGTGTGGTCATTGACAGATTCGGTTACTATTTTACTAGAACAGCCTTAGTCTTTCCATCCTTGTATTTGATAACTATGACTCCCTTTTGTGGGGCAGATAGTTTCTTGCCCGACAAATCATAGTAGACTTTGATGTTCTCTTTGTCTGCTAGTATATCGTTGATGCCAGTGTCTTCATCTTTTACACTATAGTTGAATGCGATAGATGTTGAGAAGTCTTGTTTGCCTTCAAAGCTAGCTTCTAAGAAAACTTTGTGTTCTCCTGCATTTGTCGCCATCCCGTCCATATTTATAGATGACAATTTATAGTTTGGTATGTTGCAGGTGAAAGTTGGTTCGATGCTCATACCTTCCTTATAAGTGAATTCTGTAGCATTTGCACTAACAATAGGCTTCATTTTATTTGCATATTGAGCAAAGTCTGAGTTCTTGGCGTATGAGTCTAAGTCTGGAACGTAAATCACGAAGTCATCTAAATAAACGAATTGGTTGTACCCCTTAGGAGTGTTGTCTGGTGCCATAATCACTTGTTTCAGTGCCGAACGGCTCAGAGAGCGCTCGCCGAGATATTTTACCCCTCTAGGAATAACAATCTCTTCAATGCCAGTGTCGTAAAAAGCATAGTCGCCAATAGAGTCGAGGCTTGCAGGAAGTATCACTTCTTTTAGCTTGTTTGCTTCATAAAAAGCGCTAGAACCTATAGCCTTCAGATTGTTTCCGAAGGTTACATTGGTTAGCTTTTTTGCTCCAGCGAAGATGCTTGATGGTACATATTCTACTTCGTCCCCGAAATATATAGTTTCTATAGGGGTTGAATTGTAGGCACTATGATATGGTTCTATGTTGAACTCATGTACATGGATCGCATTCCAATAGATAGTCTTTAATGCTGGGCAATTGTTGAAGATATAATCACAGTTTAGTTCTTTGACTTTTTTCCCAAGAGTTACAGACTCTAGATTTTTAAGACTGTAAAAGACCTGTTTATCGACGCTTGTAACATGGTCGGGGATGATTAGCTCTTTGATACCGTCACATTCAGCAAAAGCTTTTTCTCCTATTGTCTCAAGTGATTCAGGAAGCTTAATTTCTGTAAGTCCAGAGCATTTGTAAAGCATATAGGCTGGAATGTATCTTACTTTGTTCCCGAAAGTAATTTGGGAGAGAGAGTTAGTAAAGAGATATACTTGAAAACCATGATGCCAGTCATCAATGATGTACACAGAGTCGGCGTTCCAAATTACATTTCCTAGTGAAGAACAGTTGTCGAAACTAGTAGTCCCAATACGGTCAAGAGTGGAAGGAATAGTAATTCCCACTAATTTCTTGTTGTCTGCAAAAGCGCGGCAAGAAAGACTCTTGGTGCCTTCACGCAATTCGATGTTTATAGAATTGTCATTTTGTGGGTTATCTTTGTAAATATAGGCAGCTTGGTCAATGTAAACCATCCCATAGTCTTGCATTCCAAGCCAAGTGCTTCCAGCAAAAGCCTCAGAACCAACATATTTGATGCTGCCTTGTGTCTTCACAACTTCAAGTCCGTTGTTGGTGCAAAAAGCTCTTGCTGGTATTGAATTTACCTCTTCACCGAAGTAAACCTCTTTGATAGGACAATAACCGAAGACCTCATAATTGTAAGTGTTATTGTCTAAGTCGCAATCTTTGGCATTCCATGTGATTTTCTTTAGGTTTGTGCATTGGCTGAATCCATTGGCACCAATGAGTTTTAAGTTGACGGGCAGAGTTAGCTCTGTTAGTTTATTACAACCATAGAATGTAGATCCGTACTGGCTATAGCTTACAAATCTGTCGCCAATTTGTTCCAGAGAATTTGGTAAGTTGAGTTGGCTGATAGATGTACATTTGTAGAAGGTTTGATTTCCTAGTTTTTTCACTCCTTCTTCAAACTTAATGTCTTCAAGTTGAGTGTAATCATAAAAGGCGTAATCGCCAACATAAGTCACTCCACCTTCAATGACTAAATGCTTGATGGACTTTTTGTATGGGTTCCAAGAAGGTAAAGTTGCGACGCTGTTGGTCGGATTCTCAAAGTCATTCATTTTGCCATTTCCCTTGATGGTAAGGGTTTCATCGTCAAGAGACCATTTCACACCTGTTCCGCATGTGCCTGTTGCAATGTTTTTAGCACAAGCAGGGAGTTGGGAAATGCAGAGTAGACAAACTGTGAAGACTCCTTTTAAAGTTAGGGATTTTGTAAACTTACTCATAATTTTCATGTAAAGTTTTACGATAGCCCTCTAGCTCCTTCAAGGCATGAATTTATACTTTATGGTTATTATACATATGAAAACGTGGAGCCAGCCTGCTGCTCGTTCCACTGGTTAAGGCCTTCGCATTGCCCCTGTCTGTCGAAACGAGCAATGCTGAAAGCCCCACGCTAGTGTAAGTATATAGTTTACCCTCCCTACCAACGGACAAATTGCCCGAAGTCAATGAGGGCTGTATATAATACACCCCATGAGGCGTCCCTTCATTGCTTTGTTCTTGACAGACAGTTGAAGTTGCGAAGTTCTAACCAGTCAAAACCAAAGCGTACAGTTACGCCTTAATATGTATATGTCACCCCGACCTCCTGCCCTTTGGGGGGCTTTCTGCAAGGGTTACGATTGCAAAGATAGTGATAATTTTGATAAGTTGTATCTGAAAATGGATTTTTTTGTGGTAGGAGGATAAAAAAACTTCATTTTCTTTGTTTTTATAATGAAGAAGTGCTATCTTTGCATTGTTTTATATAAATGTTTGATGAATATGAGCAAAACGTTCAATATATATTGTGATGAAAGAACCTCTTTGGTTCCTGATAGTCATCTATATATGCTTTTTATCTGTTGACTGCATATTATCTCAATAAGGAATACGGAAAAAAGGCTTTAATAAAAAAGATGGGGCGAAGACTTCCTGATGTGTTATAAAAACGCAAGACCCGTATTGCATCGGTGGCAAGCGGGTCTCGAAACTCCTTCTAATTATAGATGAGCGGTGCAAAGATACAAAGAATTTGGGGAATAATAGTTCTTTTCCCAAAAATAAAATAGTTTTTAACATTTGAAGAAGTGTTCTCACCTCTGATGATGTGTTAGTTATATATAAAAAGTGTAATATAATAAATAGAAAGGAAAAGATAAAATGGAGAAAATCAACGTAAAAGAACTGAATGATAACGTCTTCGAGACTATTGGTAAGGAGTGGATGCTGGTTTGCGCCGGCAACAAGGATAAGTTCAATATGATGACTGCCTCTTGGGGTTGCCTGGGATGGCTATGGAACAAGCCGGTGGCTGTGGTATTTATCCGTCCGGAACGCTACACCCACGGCATCATCGAGGAGAATGAATTCATGACCCTCTCTTTCCTCGGCAATAGCGAGGAGGCTCGAAAGATCTATAACTTCTGCGGCTCCAAGAGCGGTCGCGATTTGGATAAGGCAAAGGAAACAGGATTGACTCCTGTAGAGACCGATAACGGCAGCATTGGCTTCGAGCAGGCACGACTCACCCTGGAATGCCGCAAACTCTATAAGGACAATATGACAGCGGAGAAGTTCTTCGATAAGGACCTTCTGCAGTGGTATGGTGCCAAGGGCGGATTCCACGATGTCTATGTCGTGGAGATTACCAATGCTTATACAAAGTAATAATTCAAATATGGCTCAAGAACAGACAGCAATTCGTGAACGCCAGAAAACCAGGCTCAAGGAGCCGGGGCGTTACGTGGTAATGATGTTCAACGACGACTTTACACCGATGGATTTCGTGGTAGAAATCCTCGAATCCATCTTCTTCAAGTCGCAGGCTGAGGCTGAAGCAATCATGCTCAAGGTTCATCACGAGGAGAAAGCCGTGGTGGGCACCTACAGCTATGACATCGCCAAGAGCAAAGTGGAGAAAGCGATGGAGAAAGCCCGTACGCAGAAGTATCCACTGAAGCTCACTTATATGCCAGAATAAAGAAAGGAAAATATAGAATGGATAGTATGGGATTAACCCGATATATGAGTGTCTTGATGGACGATGCCATGAAGCAGGCCCGGTTCTTCGATCATGAGTTTGTGATGCCGGAGCACATGCTTCTGTCATTGCTCCGCCAATATGCCTTCTGCCAGGCTTTGCAGGAGGAAGGTGTGGATAGCATCAAGATGCATGAGGACTTGGTGGGATGGCTCGCCAAGCAGGAGCGTGTGCCTGAAAATATCAAATATCTGCCTGAGCCTTCGTCGCTCTTCAAGACGATGTTTGGTACGGCCTGCGCCTTGGCTGCTGCCGCTGACCGAAAACTCGTGAACGTGCCTCATTTCGTACAGGCAATGTTTGGCTTGCAGAACTCTGAAGCTGCATTCCTGTTGTGCAAGAATGTGGGCGACCGTCAGGGCGAATTCCTGGCGAGTGTGGATAGCTATTATCCGCTGGAAAACGAGGCTGCGGAGGCTAATATGGGCATAGGCGCCGACTATGATGACGACGATTATGACAATGACTATGATGAAGAAGAGGAGGAAGGCAGAAGCCGACAGCCTCAGGATTGGCATCAGTTGGTTACCTGTATCTCTGATCAGGTGGAGGAACACAATCCGCTCATCGGCAGAGAGCAGGAACTGGATAGAACCATCCAGGTGCTCTGTCGTGCAGAAAAAAACAATCCGCTTCACATCGGCGAACCGGGCGTAGGTAAGACCGCCCTTGTTTATGGTCTTGCCAAACTCATCAACGAGAATCAGGTGCCTGATCGTCTCAAGGGAGCACGCATCTACGGTATGGATATGGGACAGATGCTTGCCGGTGCCCAATATCGTGGCGATTTCGAAAAGCGCATCAAGATGGTGATGGAAGGAGCCGCCAAGGAAGGCAACACCATCATCTACATTGATGAGATTCATAATATGATAGGTGCCGGTCGTGGTTCTGATGGCGGACCGGATGCTTCCAATATGCTGAAGCAATATCTGGAGGCTGGCGACATCCGATTCATTGGTTCCACCACCTACGAGGAGTTCAACCGCTACATGGCTCAGAGCAAGGGCATCGTGCGCCGATTCCAGCAGATAGATATCAAGGAACCTACCGAGGCGGAGGCAATCAAAATTCTGGAGGGCTTGCAGTATAAATACAATAAGTTCCACAATGTAACTTATCGCAAGGACGCCCTGGAGTATGCCGTCCGTGCCAGCGCCAAATATATCAGCAACCGCTGTCTGCCAGACAAGGCCATCGACCTGATGGATGAGGCGGGTGCTTATCTGGAGGTGCATCCGGTAGAATCTCGCCAGCGCTCTTACGTTACCAAGTCAATCATCCAGCAGATTCTGATTAAGGTCTGCAAGATTGATGCGGCTGCGATGAAAGATGAGAATAACGATGCTTTGGCTACGCTCCGCCAGCGCATACTCGACAAGATCTATGGTCAGGACAAGGCTGTGGATAAGGTGGTTGAGGCTGTGATGATGGCGAAGGCTGGACTGGTGGATGATGACAAGCCGATGGCTTCGCTGCTCTTCGTGGGACCTACGGGCGTGGGTAAAACCGAGGTGGTCCGTGTGCTGGCTAAGGAACTCGGCATCGAGCTGGTGCGCTTTGATATGAGTGAATACACCGAGAAGCATACCGTGGCTAAGCTCATCGGTTCGCCTGCCGGATACGTGGGTTATGAAGATGGCGGTCTTCTGACCGATGCCATCCGCAAGACACCAAACTGCGTGCTCCTGCTCGATGAGATTGAGAAGGCGCATAGCGACATCTACAACATCCTGCTGCAGGTGATGGATTATGCCCGATTGACCGATAACAAGGGTCAGAAGGCAGATTTCAGAAACGTAATCCTCGTAATGACTTCCAATGCCGGAGCGCAGTATGCATCCCAGGCAAGCGTAGGTTTCGGTGGTAATGTAACCCGTGGCGAGGCGATGCTGGCACAGGTGAAGAAGACCTTCAAGCCAGAGTTCATCAACCGACTTTCCGACACGGTGGTGTTCAACGATATGGATAAGCACATGGCAGAACTGATTCTAGCCAAGAAGCTTCGTCAGCTCGATGCAAAATTGGCAGCAAAGGGAGTTTCTATCACGCTTACCGATGCGGCACGCGAGAAGATCCTGGAGTGGGGCTTCACCAAGGAATATGGTGCCCGCGAGATGGACCGTGTCATCGGCAATCGTCTGAAGCCAATCCTGATGAAGGCGCTGCTCTTTGGCAAGCTCAAGAAAGCAGGTAAGGGCTGCATAGATTTCGATGGCAAGGAACTGGTGATTAATTGTTAAGAAGCTATGATATTACAGATAGATGAAAATGCGGAAGATATTTATTTTCCCGATCCGCATTATGGTGATGAAGACGGTTGCTTTGCGATAGGTGGCGACTTGAGTATCGACCGCCTGCTGCTGGCTTACAGCAACGGCATCTTTCCCTGGTATAGCTTTCGCGACCAGCCGGAGATACTCTGGTTCTGTCCGATGAAGCGCTTCGTCATCTTCCCGGACGAAATCCACGTCAGTCATTCCATGCGCACCCTGCTGAGAAAGAACCGATACAGCGTGGGAATCAACGAGGATTTCGATGCTGTGATTCGTGCCTGTAGCAAGACCAATGGCCGTTACGAGGAAGATGGTGCCTGGTTGGGTGAAAACATCATTCAGGCATTCACCGCCCTTCATGAGCAGGGCTTTGCGGCAAGCGTGGAGGTATGGGATAATGAGACCGGTGAACTGGTAGGTGGACTTTATGGCGTTACCATCGGCAAGGTCTTCATTGGCGAGAGCATGTTCTCCAAGGTTCCGTCAGGCTCTAAGATAGCCCTCATCTTCCTGGCTAATTATCTACAGGAGCATGGAGGCAAGATGATAGATTGCCAGTTGGAAACCCCGCATCTCAAGTCGATGGGTGGCAGATATATTTCTTATGAGGAATATATGGAAATCATGAATGAGGATTAAATTTTGATAAGAATGAAAAGTATCTTTGTAATTACAAGATGAGTTTCTTCTCTTATGATGAGATAATAATAAAGGCTAGGTTTTCCTGTATCGGGAACCTAGCCTTTTTAGGTTTCTATCAAAATCACGTCTAATATATTGATAGTTTCTTACTTATATAAATCCTGTACGAACTGTTTAGGGGTTACTCCCTTCTTGCGCTTGAAAATATTGCGGAAGTTCTTGGCATCATTGAAACCACATTTCATTCGTACAGTCTCTACGTTGGTTGCGCCTTGACGGAACATTTCCACTGCTTTGTAAATCTTGTAATCGTTGATGAAGTCAATGAGTGACATACCTGTCATTCCCTTTATCTTCTTGTAGAGCGACGAGTGGCTCATCGCCATTGCGTCTGCAATGAGATCTATGCTGAGATCACTGTTTTGCAGATTGTTGTCAATAACTTCTCTACAACGCAACAGGAAAATCTGTTCCTCCTTGTTGTAGGAACTCTTCGTCTTATTGGTAATGTCTGCAGTGAGTTGGGTATTTTCTCCTTGTTCTATCAGACGGTCTATACGTTTGCGCAGCAATTTCAATGAGATAGGTTTGGTGAGATAAGCATCTGCCCCATTGTCGAATGCCTCTAACATATCTTCTTCTGCTGTCTTGGCAGTGAAGATGATAACCTTGATATGCTGTAACTTCTTGTCCTCTTTCAGCGTACGTAGAAATTGCATTCCATCGATGTTCGGCATCATAAGATCGGTCACGATAATATCAGGTAGCTCCTTTGCCGCAATTTCCAGTCCTTCTTTGCCATCGTACGCCTTCAACACCTTGAAGTCGGCACAGAGGTTACGCTCTAGGATATTGACCGTATCATGCTCATCATCTATGATAAGAATAGAGTGGGTGGCTGCAGGATTGGCAATGACTGGTGCTGTAGGAACAGCCTTCTCGGTCTCTGCTTGTGTACTTTTATTCAAACCTTTTGGTATGAAGAAAGTAAAGTTAGAACCCTTGTTAACCTCGCTTTCCACTTTGATTTTTCCTTGGTGCAGTTCTACCAGCTGTTTTACGGTTGCTAGTCCTATTCCATCACCTGTGCTCTGTTTCTCACCTCTTTTGGTGCGGAAATAGTTTTCAAAGATAGAAGTCTGCATACTTTCCAATATGCCAATACCATTATCGGCTATGGAGAATAGCACGCATTCTGCTTCCTCTGTGACGTTCAAAGTTATCTTTCCTCCTATCTTAGTGTACTTGAAGGCATTGCTGATCAAGTTCGTAATAATGGTTTCCAACTTGTCTTGGTCAAAGTCGAGTTGAATGCAGGAAGGTTCACTTCTCATACAATAGAGGATATGTTTCTGATCACAAAGTTCTTTGTAGTCCTCGCTCAATCTTTCGCAGAATTTTACAACATCCTGTTGTTGAAGATTCAGGGCGATGTCTATCTTCTCCATCTTTCTGATATCGATGACCCGGCTGATGAGTGCATTCAACTTTTTGGAGTTGTTGGATAGAGAGTGAAGAAAAGACAGGGGTACTGTTACGGGTTGCGGCATGTGCATCAACTCTTCTATCTGTGCGCTGATGAGGAATACTGGGGTACGCAGTTCGTGGGTGGCACGGGCGTAGAAGTCCATTTTTTCCTCATTGAGTTTTTTCATCGTTTTGCGCTGTACGTTTACGATTTGCATCTTGTGCTTGATATCGAGTTCATGCAGATAAGCCCAGATAACAGCGATTATGATTCCTATCACAATAAGCGACCAGAGCAGATAAGCCCACCAGGTAGCATACCAGGGTGGCGTAATGTGTATTTTGAGTATGGTAGGCTTGAGCCATTGTCCGTCTTCACCGGTACACCTTATCATAAATTCGTAGTTGCCTGCCGGTACATTTGTATAGGCTACTTCGCGCTTGTTGCCCAAATCACGCCATGTTTCTTCCAACCCCTTTAGCTTGCATGAGAAATGGATGCGGCTTGGCGATTCATATTCCGGTATGGAGAAGTTGATGATGAAGAAATTTTGGTCGTGATCCAATTTTAGCTGTTTTTCTTCATTGCCATATAGATTGAAAAGTTCTTGATTACCACTGAGCAAACGTAGTGAGGCAAGGCTCACCTTGTTGAAATCTAGCCGGTTTTTGATATTCTGGGGTGAGAACACAAGAAGTCCTTTGGTACTGCCCATATAGGCAATACCATTCTTGATGGTTGCTGCATTGTATGTGAAAGTCGTAGCGATGCCTTCATCTTCTCCGAGTCGCATAAAGCTTTGTGTGTCTGGGTGGTAACGGAAAAGTCCGTTGAGCGTTCCTATCCAGAGATTGCCCTTGCTGTCTTCACTTATTGAAGCAACTTGGTTAGATGTGAATCCCTCTTTTTCTCCATAGTGTTTGATAGTCTTGTTCTTGAGGTTCATCACGTAGAGGCCGTCGCTCAGCGTAGCTATCCAAAGGTGGTTGTTGCTATCTAGAAACAAGTGACGGATTTGGTTGTAAGGCAGGTGGTGGCTTTGGGAGGCTGTCTCATAGTGAGCCAAAACCTTCTTGCTTTTCTGGTCAAAGCAGTAGATTCCCTTGTCATGAGTAGCCACCCAGATACAGTTGCCTTGGCTTATGATAGATGAGCAGTCAAGGGCTTGGAATGCCTTGTTGGTATAAAACTGCCTGGTCTTGGTATTGAATAGGTTCAGGTTATAACCTCCTACCCAGATATTGCCATCTATATCCTTGCAGAATGTCCAGATATCATTGCCGATGGTTGATTTACGCGGTATTGGATATTGGGTGAATCTGCCAGTTGGAATGTCGTATTCTACCAGTCCTTTTGTATATACGGCTAGCCAGAGTTTCTCGCCTTCCTCCAATAGACCGATTACATGATTGTCGGGCAAAGAGCTGTTACTTGTAGTTAGGGTGTGACTTGTCTTCTGCAGCTTGTCATAGATGCAGAGTCCACCACCATCAAGTCCCATGTAGATGTTGTTGCCCTGTGGCAATACGGCTGTTACAATGTCGTAAGGCAGACTGCCATTATCTCGGGTAAGCATGTTGAATTGCTTATTAGAAGGATTTAGTACGTTGAGTCCACCACGATAGGTTCCTACCCACAATGTGTTTTGGGGGGAGACGTCTAAGCAGAAAACGGCATCATTGCTTAAGTTGCTGTTTTGGGTAGTGAAAACCTGTGTCTGTGTCCCTTTCTGGAAAATGACTCCTCCACCATCCAGTCCGAACGCAACGCCTCCCTGGAAGTCGATAACAGCCATCAGGTTAGCCGGCAATATTCTAGGCAGGGTAGGGGTCAGACGATTGTTTTGTATAATAAATGCCTGACTGTTATAGCCGATTCCGTTACCATAGTATAACAGGTGATTATTCTTGCTGTAATATAGGAAACTTTTCCATGTTATCGGTAATGGAGAAGTCTTATAGACGCCTAGGGTCTTTCTGCCATCTGCGGAGAAAAGATACAGACCATTTTTTCTTAATCCTGCCATCTTGCTTTTGCCAATAGGACATAGTGAGTAAACTCCTTTCTGAAGAAGGGAGAAAAATTGTTCGTCTTCCTGTTTTCCGTACATATAACCCTTGTTGTCGGTGGCAAAGATTTTGTCTCCTAGTCTGAATAGGGAGATGATGCGGTCTTGATTGATCTTGGAAACTTTGCCGTTGGAATCTATATATTGTTCGATATAGAATTTACCCGTGTGATAGTCGTAATATTGAAGGGCGTTTCCTGCTCCTATCCACATTCCACAGGTAGCTGGTAATGTTTTTATAACATTATTATTATAGAGTGAATGATCATTGCCTGACTGATGGGTATAAGGATAAAACAGTACACCATCGTATCTGATAATCCCGTCAGGAGTGCTGAGCCATGCAAAGCCCTGCTTGTCAAAGACAATATGGTTTATGGTGCCGCTGTTCAGTCCCAGTCGGTAGTCGATGATTCTGAACTCGTCTTTTGCGCATATTGTGATGCTCATCATACAGAGCATTAGCCCTAGGATAATCTTTAGTTTGTATTGTCTTATGATAGCCATTTCTTGTTGATTATTTTATGGTTACTGAAGTTTGATAGTGAAACAGATGCAAAAGTACAAAAAAAATCTGATATAGTGAGCTTTCTTTGCATAAAATAACTCAAAAGAAAAAGCAGAGACCCTTCAGGTTGAGAGTCTCTGCTTTGCTGTGTATGAGATCCTTAGTTTAAAGGTCTCCATTAAAGACAAGATGATTTTTCAGGTTGATTAATAACCAGGATTCTGGGTCAGCTTGTCGTTGTTCTGAATCTCATCATGTGGGATAGGCCAGAGCCATCCCTTCTTGGAATCGAAATTACGGGTTGCTTTCTTTTCTGTTTCGAACACCCACTTGGATGGATTGGTTGGGTCTGAGAGCTTGTCCTTGACATAGCCGTAAACATCGTGTACGAGAGATTCATCTTTCCAACGGAGCATGTCGGTGTAGCGGGTGCCTTCCATGAAGAACTCTACACGACGTTCATGACGAAGAATCTTGCGTAATTGCTCTTGTGTCAGACCGGTACCTTCGGCATCTTCAATTTTTGGCATATTCACGCGTGCTCTTACCTTGTCAATCAGATCGTAAACTTCCTGACTGGTATTTCCCTGCTCGATTAAAGCCTCGGCGCGCATCAGAAGAATGTCTGCGTAGCGGAGAACAATCTGGTTCAGACCAACATTGTAAGAGTCGGTTCCCTTGATATCTGCATACTTGCGAGGACGGGTTCCACAAGGTACCTGGTCGTTTGCAGGGATGAATGTGCCAGAAGCACACTGTGAACCTGGCAATACGATGCTGGCAGCCATACGAGGGTCGCGATTCTTGAAAGGATCCTGAGGGTTGTAGCCACTGCCTGCATCGGTGATGGCTTTACCATTGGTCATATAGTAAGAGTCGATCATGTCGGCAGTTACGTTTGGTGTAGGCCAATCTACGAATGAAAGACGTGCACTAGGCCAAGGCTGAGCCTGAGAATTCTTGATATATTGGATATCGAAGATAACCTCACAGTTGTTCTCGTTGCTTTCATCGAATGTCATTCCATAATCAGGATAGAGGCTATATACGTTCAGATCCATTACCTGCTTGGCTGCTTCGGCAGCTTCTGCCCATTTCTCGTTGTAGAGCAAGATGCGGCATTTTTGTGCGAGAGCTGCACCCTTGGTTGCACGGCCAATGTCTGAACCACTGTAGCTCTCTGGCAGCACAGCTGCAGCATCGTTTAAGTCCTGAATGATGGCTTCAAGTACCTTTTCCTTGGAGTCGCGAGGAACTTTGGCAGTCTCTAAAGTCTGGTCGCCCAGAATCAATGGCACGTCACCGAAAAAAGTGATCAGGTCGGAGTAGGCATAGGCACGAAGGAATTTAGCCTCTCCCGCCATCTGCTTTTTGGTCTCTTCGCTAGCTGTTGCCTTCTCAAGGTTCAAGAGGAAGGTGTTGGCGCGGATGATAGTCTGATACTGCTGTGTCCACTTGGCATTTGGTCCCCAACTGGATGAGTTGGTTTGCCATTCGCCAATTTCTCTGGAACCTTGCCATGAGTCCTGGCAGTATGCATCGTCTGACATAAAGTCCTGCTGAAACCAGAATGCCACTGTGGCAATAGGTGGAAGTGAGCTGTAGATTCCTACCAGGCCCATCTTGCACTGGGTATCGTTCTCGTAAAATGTATTTGGTGACAATCTATCCAATGGCTCGCGGTCTAGAATGTCGCTCTTGCAGCTGCCTAATGATACCAACAATAAGCCTGCTGCTATATATTTTAATGCTTTCATAACGGTCTGTTCAATTAAAAGTTTACACTAAGTCCTACTGTATAAATACGTGTCTGTGGATAAGCTTCTGCACGTGTCTCGCCTGTCTCCTGCTCAGGGTCAAATCCCTTGTAGCTGGTGAATGTCAGGGCGTTCTGAATGCTGCCGTAGAGGCGGATCTTGCAAGCACCAAGGGCTGGAAGCAACTTCTTGTCGAAGGTGTAACCCAGCTCGATGTTCTTCAGACGCAAGTAAGAAGCATCCTCCATATAGAAGGTAGAATGGATGTTATTGCGGGTTCCGTCGTTGGTGAGACGTGGATATTTATTACCTGGATTCTCCGGTGTCCAGCGATCTAGCCACCAGTCACCCATATTGGCAAAACCACTGAAGCAGGTAGCAATCTCATAATAGGTATAACCGTCAATTCCTGCTACACCCTGCCAGAACATATTAAAGTCCCAGTTCTTCCAATCCAGGTTTACAGACCATGCGTATGAGAGGTCAGGGAACTGTTTACCGATAACCTTGCGGTCGTTGTCGAGATCAACGATGCCGTCACCACTCAGATCCTTGTACTTGATGTCACCTGGCTGAGGGTTGAAATCATTAACACGAACCACTCCTTCTTTCAGTTGATACTGGCGGTCTTTGTGTGCGATGGTAGGATCGCTGTTGTTCTGCCAGGTGAAGTCGTTGATCTGATAGATTCCATCCTGTACATAGCCATAGAATGAGTTGATGGCATAACCCTCTTTCTGTACTTTTGGTGAGTTGATGATAGGGCTGGCACCATTAAGGTCTGTAATCTTGTTCTTGATGTGAGAGAAGTTGGCATTGGTTTTCAGCTTCAATCCATTGGCAAATATCTTGTTGTAGCCGAGTGTCAATTCAAAACCTTTATTCTCCACCTTGCCTACGTTGGCGTATGGACGACTCAGGTTACCCATTGTCAATGGAATTGGGGTCTGCATCAGGATATCATCTGTCTTCTTGATGAAGTAATCGAATGTTGCCCAGATTCCATTGCTGAAGTTCACATCGAAACCGAAGTCGGTTTGTGTGGTTGTCTCCCAGGATACTTTCTTATTGGTCAGGTCTCTAATAGCTACACCTGATGCCAATGTGCCTCCGAATGAGTAATTGTTGCCAGTAGAGAGAATGTCGCTTCCTACATAGTAAGAGTTGATATTCTGGTTTCCGAGCTTGCCCCAGGATGCACGGAGTTTAAACATGTCGAGCCAAGAGCGGGTATCCTTCATGAATTTCTCTTCAGTCATTACCCAACCTGCTGAGAAAGAAGGGAAGCTACCCCACTTGTTGCCCTTGGAGAAGCGAGATGAACCGTCACGGCGAACATTTGCCTCAAAGAGGTACTTATTGTCGTAATTGTAGTTGATGCGACCGAAAACAGATTGCAAGCCGAGGTCGTAGTGACCGGAGTTGTTGGTCTGTGAGGATGCATCGCCCAAGTTGAGCTCACGCTGTGTATTGTTGATGAAACCAGAACGGTATCCAGAGTTCCATTTCCAGTCGAAGTATTCTTCAGAGTAACCTACCAATGCTCCTATTGTATGCTTGCCGAAGGTATGGTCATAGCGCAACAGACCTGTTAACAGTGTCTGAATGTTTGTGGTGTTTGTAACGGTCAGGTTTGATGCCAAACTCTTGGTTGAACCATCGGTGTTGGCAAGGGTTACATTGGCATTGAATGCATTATTGTCGATAAACTCGGCATTGTAACCATATGTAATCTGTGCGCTGAAACCGTTGAGGAATTTATATTCTGCCTCTACCTGGCCATTGAAGGTATGGCGTTTCTGCTTGGTGGTACTACCTTCCATGGCTTCACCTAAATAGTTGCGCTCACCGTTCAATGCCACCCATTGACCTGCTGTATTCTTTACAGGATAGATAGGTGCGTTTGTTGAATACCAGATGGTGCTCCAGAGGTCTGTTGGTTGTGTCTTGTTGCCAAGGTTTCCTGCCAGGCGGGTAGATACACGCAAGTTCTTGTTGAGGAAGTAAGAATCAAGATTGGCACGGAAGTCTGCCTTGTTATAATCTGTGCACTTCAAGATACCTTCTTGGTCGAGGTAACCGAACATGACGGCATACTGGAACGCATCAGAACCACCACTTACGTTGACACGGTGATTCTGCATGTGGGCAGTACGATAGTAAATATCAAAGTAATTGTTATTTGGGTACATTGGGTCTGTACCATCCTTGAATTTAGTCAGTTCTTCATCAGAATACTTGATAGCCTGTCCTATGTTCTGGCACATCTCATTATATAAGGTGGCATATTCGTAGGAGTTCAGTGTCTTAGGCAAGCGTGTTGCTTCTTGTACGCCATAGTAGCCGGTATAAGATACACTGGCTTTGCCTGATGCTCCCTTCTTTGTTGTGATGAGGATTACACCATTGGCTGCTCGGTTACCGTAAATAGATGCAGAAGCGGCATCCTTCAGTACGGAGATGCTCTGGATTTCGCTGGCATCTACATCGCTCATGTTGCCTGGGAAACCATCAATCAAAACCAGTGGGTCGCTGTTGTTGAGCGTTCCGACACCACGGATGTTGATGTTGGCACCATCGGCTCCTGGCTGACCTGATTTCTGGAGGGCATACACACCTGAAGCTGTACCCTGCAGCAGGGTAGAAGAATTGGTGATAGGACGATCGCCCATATCTTCTACAGATACGCTAGATACGGCACCTGTCAAGTTGGCTTTCTTCTGTGTACCATAACCTACAACAACGACTTCGCCTAAAGTCTTGTTGTCTTCATGCATGGTAATCTTGATGTTGCTGCGGTTGTTGATATCAACAACTTGATTTTGGTAGCCGATGTAAGACACCTGTAATTTTTTGCCCGTAACATTGTTAAGGGTAAAATTACCATCCAGGTCGGTAACGGCAGCATTCTTTGTTCCCTCCACCTTGACTGTTGCACCTATGATAGGGTCACCATTGTTGTCAAGAACCTGACCTTTGACGACTTGGTTCTGCTGAACTACATTCATTGGAATGATCTCTGCCTGCATTTGAATAGGTGTAGTACCTAATACAATAGTGGCGAGAACCGAGGAAAGCAAAATTTGCTTTCTGGATAGTTGTAATGTTTCGGTAATCATGTTAGCTCTATTTTATTTTGTTTATACTATTTTGGTTTATTTTTCCATTGGCAAAGATAGAGCTTTTTGTGTTATGTTGTTTTTGGAAATGGACTTTTTTTTCTCTTGATTACGAAAAACGCCCCTTTTTGTCCGAATGAAGGGCAAAAAGAGGCGTTTTTAGCTTCATTTGTCTTTTTAGCCTCTACTGATTTCATCAGAAAGGCTTGATTCTCTTATCCTGTAAGTCTGTTAAGAAACTTAAAATATCGGTGTGCCGATGCAACCGTTAGGTGCCTGGATATGCAGCATCGCACAAACGGTAGCGGCAATATCCGTCATATAGTGAGGCTGGGCACTCTCGCCGTGCTGGATGCCCCAACCCATAAACAGGCAAGGAATATGGATATCGT